>Ga0209125_1000026_pt1 | contig 284163 bp, 246 predicted proteins | sample BarGraIncub1131A_FD_184503 | JGI IMG/M metagenome (GOLD analysis project Ga0209125, IMG submission 184503) | Arctic peat soil microbial communities from Barrow, Alaska - Barrow Graham LP Incubations 11-31A (SPAdes) (version 2) | ecosystem: Environmental > Terrestrial > Soil > Wetlands > Peat...
TTAACGCTGACATGTCTTCGACGATGGGTTATTCTCCTAAAGCTTTTATTCCATTCGCAAATAGACTTCTATACCATAACACGGAACACGGAACGTTGAACACGGAACGCTTCAGCCAACTCTTCAAACTCTTCAAACTCTCAAACTCTTCAAACTCTTCAAACTCTTTTCTTCCCGTTAACGCTGACATGTCTTCGACGATGGGTTATTCTCCTAAAGCTTTTATTCCATTCGCAAATAGACTTCTATACCATAACACGGAACACGGAACGTTGAACACGGAACGCTTCAGCCAACTCTTCAAACTCTTCAAACTCTCAAACTCTTCAAACACGGATCAAGGAACACAGAACGCGTTTTCCTCTTCCAATTAAAAACCGTATCTTTGCAGCCAAATTATTTGCACCCACTTTCCGGATTTGAGAAAACCCGGACTGAATCAAAATGAATGGAATGTAAATATCTAACTTATTAGATATAAAAAGCAATGGGAAATATTGTAGCAATTGTGGGTCGCCCGAACGTGGGTAAATCGACCCTTTTTAACAGGCTCACGAACAGTCGTAGAGCCATAGTGAATGAAGAAGCCGGTACCACACGCGACCGCCAGTATGGCAAGTGTGAATGGGAAGGCCGTGAATTTTCGGTCATCGATACCGGTGGTTGGGTAATAAACTCTTCCGACATATTCGAAGGGGAAATAAAACGGCATGTCAGCCTGGCAATAGAAGAATGCGATGTTATCTTGTTTATGGTGGATATTCAGAACGGAATTACCGACTATGACCTTGAAGTGGCCCAAATCCTCCGCAAACAGACTAAGCCGATTATTTTGGTATCCAACAAGGCCGATACCTTTGAATGGCAATACCAGGCTGCCGAGTTCTATAAACTGGGACTGGGTGAACCTCAGGTTATCTCAGCTATCAACGGACTGGGTTCTGGCGATTTGCTTGACCTGCTCCTCACCCACTTTAACCCGGATGTTGTAGAAGATATTGAACACGATTTACCACGTTTTGCCGTAGTAGGTCGTCCGAATGCAGGGAAATCATCCCTGATCAATGCATTTATCGGGGAAGACCGTACGATTGTAACAGATATACCCGGAACTACACGTGATTCAATATACACCCGTTTCAATAAATTCGGGTATGACTTTTACCTGGTGGATACAGCAGGAATCAGGAAGAAAGCGAAAGTAAGCGAGGATCTGGAATACTACTCCGTAGTACGTGCCATACGTGCCATTGAGAATAGTGATGTGTGTATTTTAATGATCGATGCCCAACGTGGCATTGAAAGTCAGGATTTGAATATATTTTCATTGATCCAGAAGAACAAAAAAGGATTGATTGTTGTGATCAACAAATGGGATTTGATTGAAAACAAAGAATCGAACGATATCAAGGAATATGAAAAGACTATCCGGGAACGTTTATCCCCGTTTGTCGATTTCCCGATTATATTTACCTCTGCCACCACCAAGCAACGTATCCTGAAAGTTTTGGAAACAGCCGTGGAAGTATGTGAGAATAAGAAGCGCAAGGTAGCTACCGCAAAGCTAAACGAATACATGTTGCCATTGATCGAAAACTATCCGCCACCGGCGCTTAAAGGCAAGTATATCAAGATTAAATACGTTACCCAGTTGCCAAGCACCCAGATACCTACATTCCTGTTCTTTGCCAACCTGCCACAATATGTAAAAGATCCATACCGCAGGTTCCTTGAAAACAAGCTCCGGGCTAAATATGAATTTACCGGTACACCTATTCAGATTTTCATAAGGCAGAAATAAAATCAAGATTGATTATTCCATATAAAAAAAGCAGCAGAAAATATTTCTGCTGCTTTTTTTATATTCATTTTCTGATAGTTCTGTAATCGTAGATATTTAATGAACTATTTGTTAATCTACAAAAGCTTACAATTCATTGTTCTGGCAATTATTAATTATTAATTATTAATTAAAATCCGCTGTACACCACATTTATTCTCATTGGCGAAGTAGTATCCTTACCTCCCAGAATCGTTACTCCACTCATTAAGTATTCCTTCTTTACAGATGTAACGTTACCACTGGTATCAAATGTTACCTGAACAGGAACCAATATCATGTTCAGCTTATCTGCAGGAGTGACATTCTTCAGTTTTGCAATTTTCAATTCATTTGCAATTAGTTTTGCAACACTGAATTTGTAATAATCCTCATATAACGTTGTAGAATAAGCAACAAGGGCATTCACATGTGCCGCAAGTACAGCACAGGTATCGGATGGCAATTCTTTATTATTGAAGAAACTCTCGGAAGCCGATTCTTTCACCAACAGCATATAACGAACGGTTGGCATGGATACAGTATCTACAAGCACATCCGTAGCTTCTACTTTAATGAGTGCACTGTTAATCGTCAGTTTTTTATTGGCTATCCCCGCATCCATTCGTTGTTGAATTCTGTTTAATGGAATTCCCACCCGTGTATTTAAATTTGCCGGGGAAGCCACATAACTCACATTATCAGCCGGCCTGACAACTGCAGCCCTATCTGCATCATGCACAAACCGGTTTACCTGACGAACTTCAGAATTTGCAGGGAAAGGCAAACTGTTTTTTACTGTTACAATTGAATCTCCACCTTGCACATTCTTTACTGTACCACCTTGTGCATTCTTTACTATATACGTGTAGTGATAATAATAGTTTATATATATTCTACTAATATTAAGCAATGTAGCGGCACCATAATTAGCTGTAATATAAATTCCCTTGAATTGTTTTAAAAAATTATCTGTACTGCTGAAATCAGTATTTTTGAAAAAACGTTGTACAAAATCAGTTGATAGTGGAAATTTAATGGAATTGCTATCCGCACGCATTACACCGGCATCCTTTGCCGAAAAAATCCGTTCTGAAAGTTTGAGGGTACGGTCCGTAAATTCATTCGGATCCAGGTTGGTTTTATAAAGGTTCGGATAAATGAATGTACTCTTATTCATTTCGTAGATATTCACATCCAGCGGCGCATATTTGTTACCATACCAGGAATAGTAAACCAAAACTACAGAAGCCGAATCGGCCACCGACAGAGGCGGGAATTTAAATCCTACCGGGCAATTTACCTGAGCTAAAATATCTGCCTGCGTTGAACCGAATTTAGTATTGTAATAATTACCCAATAAGAACGAGTCGGGTTTTGAATACATAAAGTCAACAAAAGCAGTTTCTGACGTTAAATGAAAAGTGTCAGTTCCAATCTTTATTTGATCCGAAGTAGGTTGAATTCCGGAACCAATGTCTGATAAGTTATCCGTGCATGAATAGACGAATAGCGACAACAAAAAAAGCAGAATGATAGGATTCGATTTCATGTAAAATGAAAAAAAAGATTGACTGAATAGAAAGTTAAATAATCACGTATAAAAAGGACAGTCTATTAGAGACTGTCATAAAATTGCACATAAGCATCTGCATAATCTTCGTCATATTGAAATGGCAAAAACTTTACTTTTTTGGAAGTTATATAATCAAGGACATCCGCATTGACTTCAGGACTCGATTGAATTACGGCATCCGAATAATCGATCGCCAATTTCGTAAGTGCCACAAAATCGATTACCTTATCCTTCACCTGAACAACATGTTTCTTTTCAATGCCATCCAGCAATAAACGTTCGGCAAATAAGCTTCGAAACGGTTTTTTAAATTCGTCATTAAAAAGCGAATAGACAACCTTTGAATGTTTAAAAAACGGGTCATCATTAAATGCTTTCTTGATATATAAAGGGGCCAGGGCGGTCATCCAACCCTGACAATGTATCACATCAGGAGTCCAACGTAATTTTTTGACTGTTTCCATTACGCCTCTAACGAAGAAAATAGTACGCTCATCATTGTCTTCATATTCCTCACCACTCTCGTCGGCGATGGTATTTTTCCGATGAAAATAATCATCATTATCAATAAAATAGACCTGCATCCGGGCTGATTGGATAGAAGCAACCTTGATGATCAACGGGTGATCGGTATCGTCGATAATTAAGTTCATTCCCGACAAGCGGATTACTTCATGCAGTTGATTTCTTCGTTCATTGACTGCTCCGAATTTCGGCATAAACGTCCGCGTTTCGCGACCGCGGTCCTGCACTGCCTGAGGTAAGTACCTCCCCATATTCGACAATTCAGATTCGGGTAAATAAGGAAATATTTCTTGCGAAATATATAAAACTTTGGTAATTTTTTTCATTCTTTTCTAATCCGAGGAGTATGGGATAATGATTCGGATTGCAAAGATATATAAAAAAAATCGGATATAACCAAGAACCGAATCCTTAAATGTTAAGCATACAAGCCATAAAAAGAACGTATGTAAAAAGCATTAACGAATAGAATATCCATATATTGCACACAGTCAAATATTTAAAGATGTCCATTTCAACAGCCGTCTATTTTCACCCTCAATCTATTTATAAAAGTTTAACCAAGAATTATTTAGTGGTTTTGAGCGCTCATTTCTTTTCAAAACACAGTATTTATCCTGAAACAGATAGAAAATATACATTTGATTTTTGAAAGTATCATTTCCTGTTAACAATGTAAACTTCCGGTTTCAACAACACGGATGGTTAAAGTATCACGATTCGGACATTTACTGAGTTCTCATTATTAACGTTAACTTATCAGATTCATTGTGAGTTCAACTCATATAATACAACATTCTATATCACTTAGCGGGTTTTAACGGGACGCATCTTTCATCTGTCCAATGTATAAAGAGAAATCGGAGAGACTGCAGAGGGAATTACCTGGGGGTTGCGAGGGCCAGACCTCACCGAACCCCCAACCAACCCCCAGGCAACCCCCAGGTAACCCCCAACCAACCCCCACTTTACAGCAGTAAGATGAAAGAGAAATGAATACGTTGTACCGCTTTTAAATCATAACCATATCCTAAAAATACAGGATTCGGCTAAATAGTAAAAATATCGTTTAGTATTCATCAAAGCTTACAAATAGTAACTTCTGAATCTTAATTCTGGTATGCACAAGATAATATTTATTGATAAATCAACAGTAATATTATTTCTTGTAACTCCGTCCGGATATATTCTTCGGGCGTTTCATACCCGAAACCGCTATTTGGCTTAATTATTGTTCATTATCCTACGAAACCTATCTGTAAAGAATATTCAGTCGGTTGTATTTAATGGACTGATAAATCAGGCATGTCGATCATGGAAAAACATCAATTTAACAATGTTGACTATGTTTATTTTTTATTATATATTCATATTTCACAGAATGTATCTACCTGGCAACCTATCTATCAGACAAATACAATATTAATTCATTTTAACAATGACTAATCCGGTAAAAAAGTTGAATGATTATACAAATAAGTTTTACTACTTTTGCACCCACTTTTTATGAATTTCAATGCAATTCATCATTGAAATTCACGTTAATAAGATACGATGAAAACAATCAAACTAAAACAGGAACTGCAGGCTGAAATACAGATGCTTAGAACTTCGGGTAAAACCATTGGGTTTGTACCTACCATGGGCGCTTTGCACGAAGGCCATAAAGCATTGGTAAAACGATGTGTAGCCGAAAACGATATTTGTGTGGTAAGTATTTTTGTGAACCCCACACAATTTAATAATACAGCCGACCTGGAAAAATACCCACGGAATTTGAATCAGGATGCTGAATTACTTGAAAGCGTCGGTTGCCGGATTATTTTCGCACCTGACCCTCAGGAAATCTATGAACAGAATGAACTAGATGCACCTTTTGATTTCGATTTTGGCGGATTGGATACTGTCATGGAAGGTAAATTTAGACCAGGTCACTTTAATGGGGTTGTTCAGATAGTAAGCAAGTTGTTTCAACTGGTTCAGCCGGATAAAGCCTATTTTGGAGAAAAAGACTTTCAGCAATTGGCGATTATTCATCGCATGGTAAAGAAATTGAAATTCAAGGTTGAAATAGTTGATTGTCCCATAGTTCGGGAGCCGAGCGGATTGGCTATGAGTAGCCGGAATGAGCGATTATCTGCAGTAGATCGTAAAAAAGCGATCGAAATATCCAAAGTTCTCTCCGAAAGTCGTAACTTTGCAGCCCAGTTATCCCCGATTGATTTGATTCAATGGGTAGTTGACCTGGTAAATCTGGTTCCGGGGCTTGAAGTAGAGTATTACGAAATTGTAAACACAACAACACTTCAGCCTGTTAATTCATGGTCGGAACCTTCAGTAGGATGCATCGCCGTTTATTGTGGCGAAGTGAGATTGATAGATAATATTAAATATAAAGCAATTGATAATTAAAAATTAGTCAGTTGAAAAAACAAGATTTATGTTAGTACACATTGTAAAATCGAAGATTCATAGGGTAACTGTTACAGAAGCTAACTTGAATTATATAGGAAGCATTACCATCGATGAAGATTTAATGGATGCAGCCAATGTGATTGCCAATGAAAAGGTAAGTATTGTCAATAATAATAATGGCGAACGGTTAGAAACCTATGTCATTCCGGGAAAACGCGGCTCAGGCATTATATGTTTGAATGGTGCTGCAGCACGTAAAGCTCAACCTGGTGATATCATTATCATTATGGCGTATGCCATGATGGAAATGGAAGAAGCACGGACTTTTAAACCTGCTATTATCTTTCCCGATACAAAAACAAACAAACTGATTTAACAAAGCCTTATATTAAAAGTCAGCTGGCTTTTGAACCTGTTATTTCCAAGAGAAAAGGATGAAAGTAGTCATAATCAAATACAATGCAGGAAATATTCGTTCTGTACTTTTTGCCCTGGAACGAATCGGTGTGAATGCCATTGTTTCGGACGATCATGACGAAATACGTTCTGCCGACAGGGTTATTTTCCCGGGAGTTGGTGAAGCCTCTTCGGCAATGAACTACCTGAAAGAAAAAGGACTCGACGTGCTTATCTGTTCCCTCACTCAACCTGTTTTAGGTATTTGCCTGGGAATGCAGCTTATGTGTGCTCATTCGGAGGAAAACAATACTGCCTGCTTAGGCATATTTGACCAGACAGTAAGACTATTCCCAAAAGATGGATTTAAAATACCACAAATTGGATGGAATAATATTACACATCTAAAAACAGCATTATTCAGGGATGTAGAAGAAAATGCATATATGTATTTTGTTCATAGCTATTACGTGGAAAAATGCGAAAATGCCATTGCTACAACTGACTATATAATTGAATTCAGTTCGGCTGTTCAAAAAAACAATTTTTATGCCGTTCAGTTTCACCCTGAGAAATCGGGTGATGCAGGACAAAAGATATTGGAAAATTTCATTTTCAATCTAACGGTTTAATCAAACAACACTTAATTATTCTTCTCCAAAAAGTCTCCTTAACCAACCAGCAATGACCTTTGAAATACAACATTCCGATCCAAATTCAAATGCCCGGACGGGAAAAATAACAACAGATCATGGCGATATAGAAACGCCCATTTTCATGCCGGTTGGAACGGTTGCCTCAGTAAAGGCAGTTCACTTTCATGAATTGAAAGAAGACATTAAAGCTCAAATCATCTTAGGAAATACCTATCATCTATTTATGCGACCGGGGATTGACACTCTTGAACGTGCCGGCGGCCTGCATAAATTCAATGGCTGGGACCGTCCCATATTAACTGACAGTGGTGGTTACCAGGTATTTTCCATGTCAGCAAACAGAAAACTGAAAGAAGAAGGTGCTACCTTCCGTTCACATATTGATGGGAGCAAACACCTCTTTACTCCTGAAAACGTGGTAGACATACAGCGTACAATAGGTGCCGATATTATTATGGCATTTGACGAGTGTACACCGGGTACTGCCGATTATGACTATGCCAAAAAATCAATGGAACTGACTCATCGCTGGCTGGAAAGAGGACTTACCCATTTTGATAACACAGCACCAAAATACGGTTACTCTCAAACCTACTTCCCCATTGTACAAGGATGCGTGTATCCTGATTTACGCAGGCAATCGGCTGAATTTATTGCATCACAAAACCGTGAAGGAAATGCCATCGGCGGGTTGGCAGTAGGCGAACCTATTGACAAGATGTATGAAATGATTGAAATCGTCAATGAAATACTACCAAAAGATAAACCCCGGTATTTAATGGGAGTCGGTACGCCACAGAATATCCTGGAAGGTATTGAGCGCGGAATCGATATGTTCGACTGTGTGATGCCAACGCGTAATGGTCGTAACGGAATGCTTTTCACATCACAGGGCATTATAAACATGCGTAATGAGAAATGGAAAAATGATTTTTCTCAACTTGATGAATATGGTACCTCGTATGTTGATTCTGCTTATTCAAAAGCATACCTGCGGCACCTTTTTATCAGCAAGGAACTGTTAGCCATGCAGATTGCCTCCATTCACAACCTGGCATTTTATCTTTGGCTGGTAGGTGAAGCAAGAAAACATATTCAGGCAGGCGATTTTACAACCTGGAAAAAAGGAATGGTTGAACAGGTGGTGAGAAGACTGTAAGAAAGTTTGAAGGGTTTGATAGTTTGATAGTTTGAAGGGTTCCGTGTTAGGAGGTTTGAAGGGTTTGAAAAGTTTAAAGAGTTTGAAAGTTTGAAGGGTTCAGCGTTCCGTGTTCCGTGTTCTGTGTTCCGAGTTAGGAGGTTTGAAGGGTTTGAAAAGTTTAAAGAGTTTGAAAGTTTGAAGGGTTTGCTAAAAAAAAACATTTTTACAAAAAGATGGAAATAAATTATCGCAAAATTGGATTAAAACGGATTGACACGTATATAATTAAGAAGTTTCTGGGGACGTATTTCTTCTCCATTATGCTGATCTTAAGTATATCTGTGGTATTCGATCTGACTGAAAAGCTGGACAATTTTGTAGAACACAACGCCCCGTTAAAAGCCATCATTTTTGATTATTATCTGAACTTCATACCTTATTACATGAATATGTTCAGTCCGCTGTTCACATTCATTGCCGTGATCTTCTTTACCTCTAAAATGGCGAACGACACTGAAATCATTGCCATTCTGGCAAGTGGTGTCAGCTTCAGGAGACTCATGGTACCTTATTTTCTTTCAGCACTGGTTATTGCAACTATCTCATTTACTGTTGGCGGGTATATCATACCCCATGGAAATAAGATAATGCTTGGTTTTGAAGATACGTATGTCCGTAAAATCAAACAGGATAATGCCCGAAATATCCAAATGGAAGTCGAAAAAGGGGTAATCATGTATATTGAACGGTATGAAGTTTCGAATAATACCGGATATCGGTTTTCTCTTGAAAAATTTGACGGAAAAAAACTGATATCAAGGCTAACAGCTGAAACAGTTGCATGGGACTCGGCTTACCATTGGAAAATAACGAATTATTTGCAACGGGATTTCAACGGGATGCGCGAAACAATTTCAAAAGGAATATCCAAAGATACAACTATCCGGGTACAACCGGAGGAATTTTTCATTACTTCGGCGGAAGCACCACAGCTGAATAATGCCCAGTTGGGGAGTTATCTTAGAAAACAGCGGAATCGTGGGGTAGGAAATATCCAGGGCTTTGAAGACGAATACTACAAAAGGTTCTCAATGCCCCTGGCTGCATTTATCATGACTTTAATCGGTGTATCCCTTTCTTCGAGGAAAGTGCGTGGGGGGATGGGACTTCATATCGGGATAGGTCTTGCTTTAAGCTCCATCTATGTATTATTCACCACCATGTCTACATCCTTTTCGGTAAGTGGTGCCATGACTGCATTCCAGGCTGTATGGCTGCCAAATGTCGTCTTTATACTGATAGGGATATATTTGTATCGCACGGCGCCGAAATAAGCAAACGAGGAGTGAGGAATGAGGAATGAAAAGAGGTAAGAGGCAAGAGGTAAGAGGTAAGGAAAATAAGAAATAAGAAATAAGAAATAAGAAATAAGAAATAAGAGATAAGAGATAAGAGATATTAAAAAGTCCGGCTTTTCAGAGATTCTGAAAAGCCGGACTTTTTATTTAATCTTAGATATTTAAGAATGTATTTGTTAATCTATAAAAACTTACAATTCAGCTTCCTGTCAATTATGAATTATGAATTATCAATTATGAATTATGAATTATGAATTATCAATTATGAATTATGAATTACCTTTATCTTTCCATATATTGTTTTTCGTAGTATTTCTGATAATCTCCATTGATGATATTATCCATCCATTCCTGATTGGCAAGGTACCAGTCGACCGTCTTCTCAAGGCCTTCTTCGAACTGGAGGGAAGGTTTCCAGCCTAATTCACGTTGTAACTTAGTTGAATCAATGGCGTAGCGTAGATCGTGTCCAGCGCGGTCTTTTACATACGTGATTAATTTAGCCGATTCACCGGCAGCACGACCAAGCTTTTTATCCATTATTTTACAGAGTTCCTTTATCAGGTCTATGTTGGTCCATTCATTGTTACCCCCGATATTATAGGTTTCACCAATCACACCGTTGTGGAAAATCGTATCGATTGCACGGGCATGATCATTCACCCACAACCAGTCACGTACATTTTCGCCTTTCCCATAAATAGGAATCGGAAGGTTATGTTTGATATTATTGATTGAAAGGGGAATCAGTTTTTCAGGGAAATGGTTTGCGCCATAGTTGTTGGAGCAATTGGAAACTACAACAGGCAACCCGTATGTGTGGTAAAAAGCACGGACAAAATGATCGGAACTTGCCTTAGCCGCTGAATAAGGACTGCGGGGGTCATAAGCTGTTTCCTCAGTAAAAAAACCTGTTGCACCCAATGAACCATATACTTCATCGGTGGAAATATGATAAAAACGTTTTCCTTCCATGTTACCTTTCCAGGCTTCTTTGGCAACGTTCAATAAGTTAGCGGTTCCAAAAACATTGGTGCGGATAAAAGCAAAAGGATCGGTGATAGAACGATCGACATGCGATTCGGCTGCTAAATGCACCACACCGTCAAAATTATAGGTAGCAAACAATTCAGGAATGAACTTTTCGTCCGTAATATCTCCCTTTACAAATTTGTAATTGGGTGCTTCTGCTATATCTTTCAGGTTTTCAAGATTACCGGCATAGGTCAATGCATCTAAATTAATAATTTGATAATCGGGATATTTGGTAACAAACAAACGGACTACATGTGAGCCGATAAAGCCTGCACCACCAGTTATTAGGATCGTTTTTTTCATTTTTATATTTTATTTATTGAGGTAGTACAAAGATACATCGATTTGTTGGGTTTAACAACTTGTTGATAACTTTTTGACTGAAAATAATCGTATATCATTCCTTTCGATTACTTTTGCGATGTGGAGAAATTCTGTAAACATATTGAAAAACTATTAGCGCAACACGACTACGTGGTTGTGCCAAATCTAGGTGGATTTGTTGTCCAGATACAATCTGCCAGCTTATTATCCGATCATATCACCCCTCCCCTATCCACGATTGGATTTAATCCACTCATGCATCATGCCGATGGGTTGCTGGCCATTGAAATCGCCCGTTCTGAGAAAATCAGTTACCGCATGGCCATGGAATACATTGAAAAGCAGGTAGAACAGTTAAAGGCTGACCTGCAATCCAATGGAAACATATGTGTTGGCAACTTAGGCTCTTTTCACCGGAATAATCCAGGAGACTTATTATTCACTCCTTCAGTAAAAGTAGAATTTCTGCCTCAGAATTTCGAATTAACCAACCTGTATATTTCACAAAAGAATATTCAAAACAAGGATGAGAAGCCGGTATTAACCATTACACTTCCTTCAAGAAAAATATTCAAGTATGCCTCTGTAGCGATGCTCATATTTGGATTATTCTGCATTTCGCCCAGGTTGACCGACATGCGTAGGCTGGACAATGCTAATATTATAGCCTCTGCGTTTTACAATACAACACAAAACACAAATATTACGAATGCTGTGGCTGAAGAAGTGACTCCTACTGAAGCAGCTATACCCGAAGTACAACAGAATTTTCATGTTGTTGTTGCAAGCTTACCCAATCAAGCATCGGCGGACAAATTCTGCAAAGAATTAGTCGATGCTGATTTTACATCAGCGCATGTATTACCACCCACCAAAATTTACCGTATTGCAATACAATCATTCTCTGATCGCAACAAAGCCATTCAGTTTATGGAAAACCTCCGCAAAACGGATAGCCGATTTGAAACTGCCTGGGTACTTTGTAATTAATTAAGAATTAAGAATTAATAATTCATAATTAATAATTAAAGGCTCTTTCTTACTAAGCTAAACATTTTGCGTCCATTATTAATTATTAATTGTTAATTATTAATTATTAATTTCTTCCTCTTTCTTTCCTTGTTCAAATAAATTTACTATCTTTGCAACCGCTTTTCGAGTAAAAGCATTAGGTATAATCATTTAATAAACAAAAAAAATGCCCGTAAAAATCAGATTGCAACGTCACGGTCGTAAAGGATATGCGTATTATCATATCGTGATCTCTGACAGCAAAGCGCCACGTGATGGCAAATTTATCGAACGTATTGGTTCTTATAACCCAAACACTAACCCTGCAACTATCGACCTTAAGTTCGAAAGAGCATTGTATTGGTTACAAACAGGTGCACAACCAACCGACACAACCCGTAATATCCTTTCAAACGAAGGCGTTTTGTTGAAAAAGCACTTACTTGAAGGAGCAAAAAAAGGTGCCTTTGATGCAGCTGAAGCCGATGTACGCTTCGAAGCATGGAAAGCAACTAAAGAATCGAGTGTTAGTAAAACAAAAGAACAATTGGTTGCCGAAAAACAAGCTGACTTAAAAGCCCGTTTGAAAGCAGAAACAGAAGTCAACAAAGCAAAAGCTGCTGAAGTTGCCAAGAAAAAAGAAGACGCTATTGCAGCCACTATTGCTGCTACTGTAGCTGAAACTCCTGCAGAAGCACCAACTGAAGCACCAGCAGAAGAAGTGATTGCTGAATAATTGTCGGTAAGACTATATAACACAAAAAACCCGAAAGAAATTTCGGGTTTTTTATTTTAAAACAAGAGTATTTTATTAGCAGAAGCAGACAGATTTTTTTATTACACTTCCGACACAATTTTTAATAGTAATCGACGTTACATCATATTATTTTAAACAACAGACTACAAAAATGGACAAAATAGTTAATATAGCTTTGCAGGTTTTACCTACTTCAAAAACCATACACCCCTATGCCCTGGTGGATAAAGCCATCGAAGTAATTGCCAACTCCGGATTAAGATACAAAGTATGCCCTTTTGAGACCGTAATGGAAGGTACATACGATGAGATTATGAAGGTGGTAAAATTAGCCCAGGAAGCCTGCTATGAAGCCGGTGCCGAAAGCCTGATGACCTATATCAAGATACAAAGCTCGAAAGGAGATGTGAGTATTGAAGATAAGATGGAGAAATATGAATAAATTCATTATAGTCGAATCTGCATGATAAACATCTCAGTTGTATTGTACAAAACTCAATTAGAAGAGATATCCCCACTAATAGAAGCTCTGAGAAAATGGAAGGAGGTTTCGAAAATCTTCATTATTGATAATTCTCCCATCGAAACTCCCGGGTTAAAAAAACTCCCTGTTAACTATTATTTTTCAAATAAGAACCTCGGCTATGGCTCTGCCCATAATATCGCAATCCGCCAAACGATAGAACAAGGCATTCCCTACCATCTGGTTATAAACCCGGATATATCTTTAGATTCTACCATTCTCTCGAAAATTGAAGAATTTATGAATAATAATCCGGATATTGGATTATTAATGCCTGAAATTCTCTATCCAAACGGAGAAATTCAGTATCTTTGCAAACTGATTCCAACACCTTTTGATTTGATAGTTAGACGGTTCTTACCGAAAAGCTGGGTCCTGAAACGTACAAAGAATTTTGAATTACGTAAATCGGGATATAATCATATCATGGATGTACCCTATCTTTCAGGCTGTTTTATGTTTTTAAGAACTAAAGCACTTAAAGAAGTTGGTATGTTTGATGAACGTTTTTTCATGTATCCGGAGGATATTGATTTGACAAGACGCATTCACAGGCAATTCAGAACAGTTTATTATCCAAAGGTATCCGTTATCCATCATCATGCTCAAAGTTCATATATAAGCAAGAGAATGCTGATTATTCATATGTTTAATATGATAAAGTATTTTAATAAATGGGGTTGGATATTTGATAAAGAAAGAAGAAAGGTTAATCAGAAAACATTAGCGCAATTGAAATAAGTGACAGTTGCTTTATGTTTTAAAATTGATTATATGCTTTATATTAAATAAGATTATTTGCTTTATTCTAAATAAGATTATTTGGTAAAACCGGAAAATTGAGAATTTATAAAACATAAAGGGCTACAACAATGAATTTCAGCTTAATCCAGATTACGAGTGCTACCATGGTACTCTTTGCTATTATTGATATTTTAGGCTCAATACCTATCATACTCAACATAAAACGCAAAGGGTTAGTCGTTTATTCATTCCGGGCAAGCGTGGTTGCCTTTTTTATTCTGATTGGGTTTCTGTTTTCGGGAGAAGCAGTGCTAAAACTATTTAATGTAGATATACAATCTTTCGCTGTTGCAGGTTCGTTGATCATTTTTATCTTTTCACTCGAAATGATATTGGATGTAGAGATATTCCGCAATCATGGCCCTGAAGGAGGTTCATCCATTATTCCCATTGCCTTTCCCCTTATAGCAGGTCCCGGGTCATTTACAACACTGCTTACGCTTCGGGCAGAATATGCTACAGAGAATATCATAGCTGCACTGGTATTGAATATGGTTTTCGTATTCTTCGTGCTCAAATCAACATCCAGGATTGAAAAGATGATTGGTGAAGGAGGTATTTATATACTTCGTAAGTTTTTTGGGATTATCCTGTTAGCCATTGCGGTAAAACTTTTCACTACAAATATAGGTTCATTACTCTAAAGGAAAAGAGGTAAGGAGTAAGAGGCAAGAGGTAAGGAATATGGAACAGACTTTGTTCTTTTTCTTACCTCTTGCCTCTTAATTCTTACTAGCTACTACTTTCTAGCTACTACTTACTCTTTACCTTTGTTTTCTAATATTCAAACCTCCCGAACTCACTTTCTATCAACAATTCTGTCTTATCGGAGGCTTCGCAATATCCAACGATCTGAGCTTCTATATTAAATGATCTGGAGATGTCGATTACATGTTGGGCATGTTCTGCCGGGAGGTATACTTCCAGACGGTGTCCCATATTGAACACTTTATACATTTCCTTCCAGTCAGTACCCGATTCTTTTTGAATAAGTTGAAACAAAGGTGGTACAGGAAACAGATTATTTTTTACTACTTTCAGTTTATCGATAAAATGAAGGATCTTTGTCTGGGCACCTCCGGAACAATGCACCATCCCATGAATATAAGGTTGCATTTCTTCAAGCAATCTTTTTACAACCGGTGCATAGGTTCTTGTAGGTGAAAGCACCAGCTTTCCTGCATTGATTCCAAGTCCTTCAATTTCATCAGTCAGTTTCTTCGAACCGGAATATGCCAGATCCTGCGGTATATCGGGATTGTAGCTTTCAGGGTATTTCGCTGCCAGATAATTGGCAAAGACATCATGACGTGCGGAAGTTAATCCGTTGCTTCCCATGCCTCCGTTGTATTCTTTTTCATACGTTGCCTGTCCTGATGACGAAAGACCAACTATTACATCTCCTGCCTTGATATTAGCGTTATCTATAACCTGACTCCTTTTCATTCTGCAGGTCACTGTGCTGTCGACAATGATAGTACGAACTACATCACCCACATCAGCTGTTTCGCCGCCCGTAGGGTAGATATTTACACCCATTCCTCTCAATTCCTCCACCAGTTCATTAGTGCCGTTTATAATGGCTGAAATCACGTCTCCGGGTATACGGTTTTTATTCCTGCCAATGGTGCACGATAATAATATATTATCCGTAGCTCCTACACACAGCAAATCATCGATATTCATGATCAGTGCATCCTGCGCAATGCCTTTCCATACAGAGATATCGCCCGTTTCTCGCCAATATACATATGCCAGTGAGGATTTGGTGCCTGCACCATCGGCATGCATAATATTACAGTACTCAGGATCATTTCCTAAAAAGTCAGGGATTATCTTACAAAACGCTCTCGGGTATAGCCCTTTATCAATATTCTTAATTGCATTATGCACATCTTCTTTTGATGCAGAAACCCCTCTTAAATTATACCGTTGATCACTCATTATTCTTAGTTTATTATTATTCTGTGTTCCGTGTTCTGTGTTCCGTGTTCCGTGTTCCGTGTTCCGTGTTCCGTGTTTTGCGTTTTGTGTTATGTGTTTTGCGTTTTGTGTTATGTGTTATGTGTTATGTGTTATGTGTTCTGTATTATTTCAATCTATCAATTTTCATATTAATGAATAAACTTCCGGTCCCAATAACGCGGAACGCAAAACACGGAACACGGAACATTTCTATTTTCGGAATTACCTCCCTGAATTAGTTATCATTTCCGTAATCTTCTTATTAAAAACATTTTCAGTCAAGAGCTGTTCCAGGGTGATATGCATGCGATAGCACCAGAAATTACGTGGGTTGCTCGGAACATTTATTCGTTCGGCCAATGGATGTTCATTGCGCAATACCACATCAATAGCCATCCAATCCTGCCAGGGCAGAATAATCCACATAGCATTTGAGAGTAAATGCTGATCTATAATTCGTTCAATGATCCATGTCTCACATACTGCAGGTGCCGGACCCTGCATGCCCAGTGCCCTGTTATAAAATCGCTGGGTCAATGCAGCATCTTCTTCCCACCAGGCACGTATCGGGTTCATATCATGGGTTGAAGTAGTACAAACCGAACGGTATGGAGCATCTGCCGGCATGGCAAATTCAGTATTCGGTTTCTTCGGCATCCGCTGAATCTCCAGACTCAGGATTTCCAGTGCATTCATCACATCAGGTACCGAATCGGGTACCATGCCCAGATCTTCTCCGCAAACTAGCATTTTAGTAGCCGATATAAGAGCCGGTAGTTTTTTCAACGCCTGCTGTTTCCAGAACTCGGTATGCCGGTGATAAAAATAATCCACATAAATCCGATCCAGTGTGCGGCGGTTCTCATCAGACAGGTCTCTGAAGGTAGCTGAACTATGCATCGAAATACGTGGATGGAATTTATCAGGTTGCCGTGAATCACGGATAAAGAGTACTTCGCAATGCAATGCATACAATCCATCGCGAATCAACACTTCCTTGGTCCCAAAGTTATAACCCAGTGAAGCAAAATGAGCTTCAATCTTTTTCTGTGTATCGTATTCGGGTTTGAATTTAAAGTTTTGCCAGCCATCAGTCAACAGGTATTCACGTGTTACTTCATCACTGTATTTTCCAAAAGTTGCATAGATGACATGTTCCTTCAGAAACGGTTTTAAGAAGCGATTTTCATCCCATTTCAATCCTTTCGATTCAATTTCATTTCGTGTAAACGGCAAGGCAGGATGAAAAGTCCCGCTTAATCCCCATACAGCATCTACCGGTATCTCCCAAATGCGGAAGAATCCCAGGATATGGTCAATGCGATACGCATCAAAGTATTCGGCTAATTTCTGAAAACGCTTTCTCCACCATTGATACCCGTCCATTTCCATCAGTTCCCAGTTATAGGTCGGGAAACCCCAGTTTTGTCCTGTAACTGAGAAATCATCAGGTGGTGCACCTGCCTGGGCATTCGTGTTGAATAGTTCGGGTTCAACCCATGCGTCCACACTCCGTGGACTTACACCAATCGGGATATCGCCTTTTATGGCAACACCATTTTCACGGGCATAGTCGTGCACATCGATAAGTTGCTTATGCAAATGGTATTGAAGGAAATAATAAAGGGCAATTTCATGATAATGAGCCGTATCCGTAGCGGACAATTCTTCTATTTCGTTTTTGGAATAAACACTAAACCTTTTCCACTTACTGAATTCAGGGCTTCCGTTCAAATCACGAAGGTATGAGAAAGCAGCATATGGGACCAACCATTCCTTATTCGTTTCAAAGAACAACTTGTAGTCATTGGAAGCAAATATAGCAGGGCTTTCCTGCGGATAAATGATCTTGAAGAATTCCCATTTTGCATTCAACACGTTCTGATAATCAGAGAAATTCTTTTCGTTAAGTTCTTTCTTTTTAGACTGAAAATAGTCTTTTTGTTTTTTAGTTTTTAGTTTTCCGACGCTTTCCAGATGTATGTAAATGGGATGCAATGCATAAACCGAAACTGCATTATAGGGATATGAATCATAATTGGAGTGGTATAAAATGGTATCGTTTATAGGCAAAATCTGTATGATTCGCTGACCGGTCTTCTTAGCCCAGTCCACCATTTTCTTTAAATCATTGAATTCTCCGATTCCAAAGCCATCCTCACTACGCAATGAGAATACAGGAATGGCAACTCCAGTTGCTTTCCAGGATGGTATGGTACGAATAAAATGTTCATCTGTGACTATTGTCAAAGCCTGTTTATCTACTTTCTCAACCAAACGGTTAGGGCCCCCACCCCATGCCAGTACCTCATCGGTTTTTGTATCAACAATAAGGTATTTATATTCAAGAGGAAATTTAATTTTTGTCAGATCAAGGGTGGTGCTCCATATCGGAAATTTTGATTCATCAAGTTTGACTTTCTTTTTCACATCCCAGTTGCCCAGTGATTCCTGATTGCCTATAACCGCAACATGTCTTTCAGGTTCCATTTGCGGACAATTCAGGCGAAGAATCAGGTTTTTTGAAGCTATTGTGGAGCTTATTTTCAACGGTATTCTTTTGAAAAAACAATCCGTAAATGCTGTTGATACAAACGGACTATCACCATTTGAGGCCCGCCAGTTATCTATGACAGTAGTAATATCTGAGGCAGAAGGAAATTGAACTTCCCGAATACTGCCGTATTCATATTCCATTGATTTATCAGGGTTTTGAATGGCATACTGATATGAAACTGCTTCTATGCTTTCCATTTGTATTTCTGCTTTCCATTCAGATTTCTCATTACAATGCATTCCGTATTTTTGAATGTGATTGCCCAATGAGTGCACTATCAGACACATTGTCTGACCCCATTGCATTTTATAATGTATTTTAAATTGGATTTTCATATGTTCCTCTTCAACTAATAGGGTACAAAATTACAAAAATAATGCTCAATAAAAAAGTTGAAAAGGCACACGGTGAAAAGAAAGACTGCAAACGTTTGAATTATGTAAACCGTAACTAGAAGCAAATCTGATTACTTTCTTCCCACAAAACCACAAAGAATAATCCCAAGGGTGTTGGTTTATACCGTTTTTAAAAATGCCAATTCATGCTTTTCACTACTTAAATACCCTCTTTTAGAAAAGAAACCCAAATAAATATAGGATGAAAAAAATTGGATAATGATTGAAGTACCAAAAACAAAAAACGTCTTTAAATGCTTTTATAAGCAATTTAAAGACGTTTACATGAGGTACTTGGCGGGTTTAGTTTTTGAAATACGATGCTTCATGTTGACTCTAAACTCCCGACAACCCAAAACCGTTTGTACCTAGAAATTTTATTCATTGTTTCAAGATGAATCAACCAGCCTCATCTTTTTAAGCCTAATTTTAATCCTACCAAACTAAAATAAATTAATAACAGTGGAATTTTATATCTTATTGGAAAAGAAATGATTTTTCTCTTTTTTAGCTGATTTGAGTTAAACATAATATACATATCTTAATTTATTTTAGATAATAATTGAGCCATCTCTTTAATAATCAAATGATTTTATATAATTTAGTCCATGGATATAGACATATATTAATATTTCATCAGTTGAAATAAAACCCACCGGAGTTAATGAATATATAAACAGTCGAAATACATCGACGAACATAAAAAATTAAAGTGATGGAAACCACAATTAAAATTTTACTACGAAAAGATTTTCCAAGGAAAGATGGCAAATCAAGAATTGAGTTTTTAATCTATTTGAATGGTAAACAATTCAGAGTGTCTACAGGTAAAAATGTAGAACCTGGTTTTTGGAAACCTGAAAACGAAAGTGTAGATAAAAAATGCTTTGAAGCTTCAGACATCAATAAGTACTTGTCAGATAAATTGTCTTCTTTCAATGATTATTGTTCAAAGAAAAAAATCATGAGGGAACAAATTAACATTGAAGAAATAAAAGCTATTTTGAAAGGAAATTCATTGGACAGTTTGGAATTCGATAAAAAGAAAAAATTACCTCTAATTGATGAAGTATTCGATAAGTACATAGAATTAAATGAGCTTAAAGATGGCAGTATTAATAATTTGATAATGACAAAAAATGTCGTAAAGGATTTTACGTTGCACCATTACAAGAAAATAGAACCCACAATTGATATTATAGACTTTAATTTTTTGGAGAAATTTAAAAAATATCTTCGTGTAGAAAGGACAAAACCAAATAACCAAAATACAATTGCAAAGCGTCTAAAAGTATTCAAATCCGTAATCAGGTATTCAATAAAGCTTGGTAACAAAATCAATAATCCATTTGAAGACTATAAGATTGAACACGGAAAGAGTCGGGAGGTAGCTTTAAACAGAGTCGAATATGAACGTTTCTATTGTACTAAATTACCTTCTGACGCATGCAATTCATTAAAACTTTCAAAGGACATTTTCATATTTTCTTGTGAAACAGGACTCCGATATTCGGATGTAATGGATTTAAAATGGGATCATATCGATGTGAAATTATCAGGACTAAAGAAAAATCAAATTAAAACTGAACTTCCGGTATATGTACCCCTAAGTGATAGGGCTAGATGTTTATTAATAAAATATCGTCATAGAAACCCAGACAATAAAAATGTATTCCCTTATATTGACAATCAAGTTGTAAACAGATACCTCAAAGTCGTAGCTACATTGGCAGAAATAGATAAGAACATTACATCTCATGTCGCAAGACATACATTTGGAACATTAGCAGGGGCTAGTGGAGAAGTTTCAGCGTTTACGCTGTGTAAGCTTATGGGGCATTCTGATATTACAATGACACAGAGATATGTAAATTTATCAGACAAAGATATGGACGATTCAATGCAGAAAATTTGGGATAATACAAAATTAAAAGAAGTAGTGTAAAAAGCACTTTTAGTTAAACAATATCTTTGAAAAAATCTGATAAACTAATCTGATGAATATCGAGAATATTTAAAAGGGTTTTCAATGTAATGTTGGTACCCTTTTCAATTCTCCAATACTGAACCCGATTAAGATTATTGTCCCATGCAAAGGATTCATGACTTGAATAACCCTTAAGAATGCGAAGTTCTTTAATCTTAATCGCTATCTTAACAATTCTCGAATCTAATTCAGTTTGTTCTAAATCCTGATTTTCTTGCATACTAAATTACATTATTACATTTGCGAAATTACAATATGTAAACAAGTAATATTACCCTATATAAACATACCGCATAGATGTATATTTTAATTATCTTTGTATTGTTTTAATCTACAAATTTTATATAAAAAAATCACCCATCTAATTAAAATCATATTTTATGAAAAAATTATTTTGTATTGTAGTAGTGCTATTTATTTTTATTGGAGCATCATTTTCACAATCGGCACCAAAATTTGGTGAAACAGTTTTGTTTTTAAACAAAGAAGAGGTAAAATCTTTGATGAAAGAATATGGTTTTAAAAAATTATATGTAAGAACTGTGCGCAGTGAAAAATTTGGGAATGCACTGTGTGATGTTATTTCTGGATCTTCTGATTGGTGTCCAATGTGTCATGTTTTTTTTAAGAAGGGGAATTATACACCTACATATGTTGATATAAATTTTGTTACATACTCAAGTGGCGATGCAATAGGCTATGTTTGGAAAGATGCAGGATATGAAATACTAAAAGCATTTGATTCGGAACTTACATTAATTTTGGTAAAAGACAGACAAGGGCAAAAATATTCATTTCTTGCAAAAATTCAGACTGTATCTTCCCGCAACGGGGGTTATCAGAATACAACTTTGCAAAAAATACCTACTCCTAAATAAATTGGATTGAACATAAAAGTTCGGATGCCATATGAAAAAATAACACTTAAAATTAATTTATACTTTCATTTAGAATGAAATGAAGTTGAAGGGAAGAAGCTGAATATAACATTCTATCATATCAATAAATTTAAACCGCATTTATGCGGTTTTTTTTGTTAAATATTGCTACATTTGCAAATCTTTTATCTGTCTATGATTCTGTTAGGCATATTATCAAAAGATATTTGCAAAAATTTAATATAGCAATATCATGAAAACAAACTATTCATTTCAGGATTTACCTATAGAAGTAAACCCAAAAGCCTTATTCCAACAATCAAGCCATGAAGCTAGTGAAGTAACAAGAAAAAAAAGAATTGAAATTCTATCTCGATTGGTATTATTAGGGTATGACCTAAAACTCATAGTCGATGATTACCTTGAAATAAAAGATGCAAATGAAGATATTGAACGAATTAATCATATTACTGATTCATTCAATTCATACAGTGATTACATTTTAAATGGTGATGGTTTATATACTTCCTCTCGACTGAAATCCCAACTTAAAAAATCAATAGAAAATTTTGAAAAGGTCGTCAAACAAAAAAAATCATCGTCGTTTTCACTTGAAAAACTAATTTTAGCGTATATAGAAAATGATACTGAATCCTATGAAAAACAAAAAATATTTTGGAACATTGATATAGATGAAGATATTTCTGAAAGAATAAAGAAACGTGATATAGATGAATCAACCAAAGGACTATGGGAGTATATCGCATTATATGAATTTTTCAAAATTAGTTTGTTACCTCAGCTTAGATCGAATAGGATTGCTTATTGGGAACCTTCAAATCAAATGCCTTCTAGCTATATTGTTAATGCGTTCATTAAAAAGTTTTTTCCAAAAGAAGAACATGATAAATTAAAAACAGATGATAAATTAAGAAAGAATTATCTGATAAGTTTTGCTAAAAAAGTTATAGAAGTGCTTTGGTTTAATAAGCCATTATTTGAAGAGCCTGTATATCTAATACGATGTAATTACAAAAACGAACCAGGAAAAGGGTTGATACCTTATTTTTATGAAAGGAATTTTGTATCGATTTGTATACAAGGAGATGAAAATGAACATCAGCAATATTATGATAATTTGATTTCAGGAGCAGAAATTCCAAAGAATAATAAACTGGTGTATATTTCAAGGTTTGTTCAAATAGCAAAGCAAGTTGAACAATATGATGTAATCGTGGTAGCTACTTATGCAGGATTAGCACCAAAAATTGGGTTGATTAAAAAAGGCACAAAAATTATATGTACTGAAAATCAAATTGCCAATTTTTATTGTCTAACTATGGAAAGTGTTTATTGTACTCCAAATAGTTTCCAACAAGTAAATACCATTGATTTAACGAGCTATCCGATATTGAAAAGTATTATACCTCAACAGGTGACTATTAGTCCGGTTAACAAGCGAAAGAATATTGTATATAGCATTTATTACGGTGTAGGATTCCCAGTTGAATTAAATCGACTGTCTGAAAGTGCAATTGAGTTGATGTGTATGGAATGGATGCGTTCTGACTTTGCCCCTGATACTTTTAAAATAATTTACCAAATTATAAAAACAGGTGGAAATTATGCAGATATTGACATTTTAGGTGTTTGTAATGAAGATAAAATTGTGGCAGGACAAGTTTCCTATACTGACGACATAAATCTGGTTTCCCAAAAAATAAACAAACTAAATGCTTTTGATGCTGACAAAAGAATGATTTTTTCAATGGTTTATAGACCGGATTTGAATTACGTTGATGGGTGTAAGAATATTTTCATTGAGGATGTTTGGAATGACTTTAATTCAAGCTCAACTTACAAAAAATATATTGAAAGATTGATGCAATTATAACTATTTATTCAGTTATACATAAATTAAGACTACAGCTATATGTGTAGTCTTTTTTTTTGGTTTATTCAGAGTAGCCCATCTGTTGTATTAATAATAAATAAAATGTTGTTCTGTTTTATTTTCCTGGGTTATTATAAGGTAGAACTTCTCCAAAATTTATTGGAGAACAAAAATTATAATCATGAAAGTAATAAAAAAAATGTCGTTCTTCAGTAAAGAAATGAAGGACGAATTAATGTGTACAATTGACATTTACGTCAGAGTTTATTTAGCAAAACATCGGAAGCGATTTATTGCCGAATACATCAAAGAAAATTTTTCAAAATTGTCGGGGGAAGACAGAGCACTAACCTCAAAGGAAGTGATGGATATGTTGCAAATCTCTCGGGCAACTTTGACAAGAAGAATTAAAAAGGGAAAACTAAAGCCAGTCAATCCTAATGAAAGGGTTCATCGTTTTTTGAGAAGTGAAGTTGTGGAATTTATTAGAACAGGGAAAGGAGTTAATTATGATAGATAATGCAGGTATTTGGTCTAATAATCCGATTTTAATTAGACATTTAAACAAAAATTTCTTTGAAGAAAGAAATGGTATATTTATAAATTTCAATAACGAATTTACGTACAAGTTATTTAATCCAGAGAATGAATTGAATGGTGCTTTCCTCAGAATTAAATTTAACGAATCAGGCACATATTTGAAAATTGTTGGAAGTTTCAGAAAATGGTATTATGGAGAAAAATCTCTTCAAGACTTTTCATTAAACGATTTCATTAAGGCTATTGAAATTTTATCATCGACTCTTGAAATACCGTTTAATTTGTTTGGACTATTTTCAATTTCAATGGCTGAAATTGGTTTGAATGTGAGAGTCTTTGAGAAATGCAGTAATATTATAAATATGATTGTTGGATATAAAAGCAATTGTTACGAGCCTGCTACATTTAGAGGGTATAAACGATTTAAAACCGCAACTTTTGAAATAAAGCTTTATGATAAATTGAATGAAATCATTGGTAAAAAAAATCAGAGTAAGTTCATCAAATCTGCTGAAGAAAGTAAATTTATTAATGAAAATCTTAATAAAAACTGTTTGAGGGTCGAATTGAAAATTACGAAAGGGAAAAACGTAACAAAAAGGATTGGATACAATAGTGTTGGAGAGTTGATAGATAATTTTAACAACTTGTATCTTTACTATTGGATAAACGTTCAGGAACTTCAATTTAGTGAAATATTTACTTCAATACCAATCTTTGACCCTGAAAACAAAAGTGACAAAGAATTTATGGACTTTATTAAATTAGTTGGAATTAATACACTTGGTATTGAAGAAATAAACCGTATGACCTCTAAATTAAAATACCGTGGAATGAGAGCCAAAATCAAAAAAATATCTGAAAATCCATTGGTTGAAATTAGTACATATAATAAAAAAAGGTTTTTTATGAATGTTATGGGACAAATTGTATTAGGTCTTATTAAAAGTGACCAGACAAAATTTGCCAAAGCACTGGTACCTCAACTTCGCCAAAGTTCTACATATAATACAATATAGCAAAACGCAACAATAAGTACACAGTACCTTTATAAGGCTGTACTGCTTGTTTATTATTAATGTATGCTAAAGTAGTTATTGCTAAATTCAGTAAAGAACAAGTTGTAAAGGGGATGGATTGGTTATTGCGTTAACAGTGGTTGAAAAATTAGGGATTGTTAAATGCAGTAAAAGTAATATTGAGCACAAAGGAGTTTCTAATCTATACGCTGTAGAAATCTATAAACGCAATTATAAAAATTGAATTTCCTTTGTGGTACTTTATTTATGGTAATTGTATGAGAACATTGTTGGTTTGACCTACTCGATGGATTTAAAGCATACGCAGTAAAATTGTCAGTGAAAAATAACTTATTGTTTATTGAAAAGCTTTTGATGTCAAATACCAAGTGCTTTATAAGTAATAAGAATGAAATGCTAACCCAGGAAACAGGAAAAACTAAAAGTATTTATCGACTGAGCGAAAATTTCGAAAACGGGCGATTTAAACGATCCCAACAGACACCGACATAAGTTTATGTTCAAACCTATAAGAAAGTCTTGCAGGCGGCATTAAAACGGGCAACCCAGTCATTAAAGAAGGTAAGGGTATAACTAAGACCTATCTGGGAATGGCTTTCTTTGGAGGAAATACAGCGGAAACTCCTCAGGGTTAGAATGCTGCCAGTGCAGAAATGGACAACCTTGATAAAGGAGCTAAGGGATTAGCTCCTTTATTTTTTTTAATAATATAAGCATAATATTCGAAAACAATTATTAATTTTGGAGCGAAATTAATTAAAACGACTCAAAGTGAAGATTATTTGGAAATATGAAAACACTAACAAATTCGTCAACTTTTAAACACAATCGTTGTAATTATATTTGGCAATCTTGTTTTCAAATCCATTTTGTTGCTTTGTGACAGTAAAATTTCAACATAGCTATCAGAGTATATACTTTCCATATCTAGGCATAATACTTTAAAATTTATTCATAGAATAAGACAGATATAAAAAACACAATATATGGCAGACGATTATAAAGACGAATATTTATTAAGACTACAAACAAGCTTAATTTATATTTCCCTAAAAAAAAGATGTTTAGAGAAAGACACAGAAGTAATTGCATTAGTTGACAATGCTGTTTCATATGCCTTCCAAAGAACGAAGACCATTATTAGACATATGGGAGAGTTTACTCTCCACGATGGCGAACATTTATTTAGAGTTTTGAACTTAATGGAGTGTCTTTTGACTGAAGAAACAATTAGTAATTTGTCATCACCTGAGTTAATGCTATTAATTTTGTGTGCATTTTTTCATGATATTGGAATGTCACCAGATGAAAAAGATGTTTTGGCTTGGAGAAAGGTTTGGGATGATGACCTTGAGTTTGAAAATGCGAATGAGGAATTCGAATTTAATAATTTCAATAGATTTTATTCTGCTAGACCTGAGCAACAAGAAATCATAGAACGACTCATTGCTCAAGGTAAGAATTCGAATGCTGATACCATTAAAGCATATTTAATTACAGATTTTATTAGACAGACACATTCTGAAAGGGCTAGAGCAATTATTGAAAGAGACTGGAATAACAAGATTGTATTCCGTGACACAGATATGACTGTCGAATTTGCTCAAATATGCTATAGTCATAATGAAGAACCAATAACGATTTTAGAACTTGATAAAAACTTTCCATGTGGTGCAAATACTGTCGCCTGCTTGCCATTAATAGCAGTTATTTTAAGATTATCTGATATTTTAGATTTCGATGCAAAAAGGACTCCTGCGATTTTATATTCACATTTATATGTGAGACAACCAGTTTCAATTAAAGAATGGAATAAGCATAGGGCTGTTGATGCTTGGGAAATTAGCCAAGATTTAATTCAATTTAGTGCAAAATGTACACATCCTGCAATTGAAGCATCAATACATGAGTTTTGCAATTTAATTGACCATGAATTAAGTCTTTGCAACAACATCATTTCAATACTGAATGATTACAATAAGAATAAAGGTCGTGAAATAATTACAAAGTTTCCATTTAAAGTAAACAGGGAGAAAATTGTAACAAAGAAAAATATTCAAAATCAACCTCTCTATATTTACCGTGATACTCAATTCAAATTAAGTAAGAGGCAAGTAATAGACCTTCTTATGGGAACAAAACTATATGGAAACCCAGAGGTAGCACTTAGAGAACTTCTTCAAAATTCAATTGATGCCTGCTTATTAAGGCAAGCACAGGAGACTAAATGGAAAAACCTTTATAATCCGGAGATCTTGGTCAAATACTACTCAGAAGATACAGAATTTATTCTTGAGATTGATGATAATGGAACTGGAATGGATCAATATATAATTGATAATTATTATTCTAAAGTTGGGTCATCATTTTACAAATCTACTGACTTTTTTGATTTAAAAGCAGAATCAAATGCAGATTTCACTCCAACATCAAGATTTGGCATTGGTATTTTATCCTGTTTTATGGTTGCCGACACATTAATAGTTGACACAAAGCGTGTATACGCACCTCATAAATCTAGTGAAGCAATTAATATTACTGTGGAAGGTCAGGAAAGTATTTTCTGGATTAAAGAAGGCAAAAGAGCAATACCAGGAACAACTACAAAATTAATACTGAGAAAAGCGCAAAATCCATGGAATAAAATGACAGAAGAGCAGTTTGTAAAATCAGTTGAAAATATAATACCAAACCCACCTTTCAAAATAAATATCAAAACTCAGTCGCTTGAAAAAATTAGAGATGAGAACAGTTTCAGTGATGTAAAAGCAGAATCACTAAAAGATTATTCTTGGAATGAAAATGAGAATATAAGAACATTTGATATTGATATTGACAAAAAAGAAATAGGAATACTTGGATCTGTAACGGTCGCTTTATTAGAAAGTCATAATAAGCCAGTTAGTAATTTAAAATTAAACTCTCGTAATATTGAGATTGAAGGACAAACATATACATTAGAAAAAACAATAAAAATTGGAGGAAGTGTAATTGCAGAAAGCTCAAAGTCAATCTCAATTAATGACGATGGAGATATAAATGAAGATGATGCTTATAGAGAACTTACTCATTCTATATCTAGACTATCATTACACGGAATTGAGGTTCCTTCAACTTTATTTCCTGATTCCTGGAGAATGAAAAAAAATCAAGTAAAACTTTCTTGGCCATTTCCATTAATAATTGTTGTTGATATTTGCGGTAATCGTGACTTGGACCTTAATTCACCTAGAACCGAGATTATTATGAGTGAAAAATGGATAGAATTTGAAGAACAGTTAGCGTTCATTATTTGCAATTCAATTGCAAATTCCGTTTCAACGGAATATTGGTCAGAACTTAAGAAAATAATTATTGAACAAACAAAAAACGAAGTATTTCTGAGAGGACTAAATAGAGTTGTTAAATTTTGACAAATAAACTATTTTAAGGACTAATAATTGAAATACATTACAACGTAGGTCTGTAATTCATTAACATTAAATACACAGCTTGTAAAATCACAGTATAAGTACTCATATTAAATCATCAAATACCATTAACTGCAATTTAATAAAACATTGCAAAGATCAAAACCGTTAAAAAGTGGATATATGGTTATTAGTTGTTCATTAAAAAATCTGGGAAGTTAATCGTTGTGTTAATTACAATTATAAAAATGAAAATGAGTGGAATTGGAGACTTTGAAAATCTAACACAATATATATAAACCAAATTATTAACAGCATAATATACTAAAATGAATAAAATCACAATTGTACATATTTCGGATATTCACTTTGAAAAAAACGAACCTGAAAATCAAGGACTAATTATAACCTCTTTTTTTAAAGATTTAGATACAAGAATTGTTGAGTCAAATAAAGATAGCACATATTGTGTTATTTCTGGAGATTTGGTAAAAAAAGGAGCTTCAGATAGAATTTATAATGAATTTTTTGACAATTTTATTTTAAAACTATCAAAACATATACCTATAAAGAATATTTATTGTGCACCTGGGAATCATGATTTGAATCGGAAAATTATAGAGGAAAATTTGGACAATCATAAAGAAATTTTGTCCAAGACATACAGCGAGGTTGAATTTAATGAGTTCATCAAAACAAAAGATAATTTAATATTGCAAAAATTTGCACCTTATGAAAAGTTTTGTAAAGAAAAATTATGTTTACCCCATTTTAATTTATATGGATATTCAGAATTGTTAATACCAGAAATAAGTATTTTCTTTTTAAATAGTGCTCTTTTTTCATCAGGTGGCTATTTGGATATCAAAGATGAAGGTGTTTTAAAAATTGAAACATCTGAGTTAAACAAGTGGATTCAAGAGAATGATGGTAGAATGAAGATTTTAGTACTGCATCATTCAATAGGACATTTAACAACCTATGTACAAAAAGAACTAAAGACAATGTTAAATAACAACATCGACATTTTATTTACTGGACATATTCACGATCAAGAACTAGATCACAACTATATCTCTGAGCAACATGGATGTATAAGATTATGTTCACCACAACTTTTCTCAGATAAAACTGATTTAAATGGATATTCTCTTCTTAATATAAATCACAATGTATTAGAAAGTGTTGAATATAGACAATGGTCTCATAGACAACGAAAATTTATGTCTGGACAAGATTTTTCCGGTACAGATGATGGTATTCGAACATTTTCAAGTTCAAAAAGTACCCTGTCGGATAATATTAGTCAGAAATTATCAATAGAATTTCAAAAAGCAATGAAGTCTTATTCTCAATCACCTAATTGGGTTGAAAGGATATTAAGTACAGTATTAAAGAATTCATCATCAAAAGAGAAAGAAGAAAAATTAGATTATTTGAATTTAATCAACAAACCGGCTAATTATCAAATTATTGCAGCTCCACAATTTGGACTAACTTGTTATGCAAGGTATTTAGCAATGAAGGCATGGGAAGTTAAAAAGGAAAATTGGTTATACCTTGATTGTGAAAATTGGAGTTTATCAAGATTTGTTTCAGATATTGATGATTCTTTGAATGATTTTAGTATTAATAATACAGATGTGAATTGTATTTTACTTGATAATTGGAGAAACTCATTAAAAGACTCACAAAAGATATTTTCTAAATTAAAAAGACTCTATCCCGAGATCCCATTTATAATTTTATCAAATTATCAAGATGCAATTATTATAGGTGGTTTGGATACTGAAGAAAGCCATGAAGGTTTTAAACAGATATATTTAAGAGAGTTAGATAGAATTGGACTAAGAAAAATAGTAAGAAGTTTTAATTATGAGCAACAAATTGCAGAAGAGAATTGTGTTTTGGAAAGGTTGAATCTTGATTTAACGGATTTAAATATACATCGTACTCCATTAAATTGTATACAATTACTGTTAGCTTTTTTAAATAATTTTGAAGACAGACCTATAAACCGTTCAAAGGTTTTTACTTACTTGCTTAAATTAATATTTGACAATCCGGGTAATTTATTTTATGGTAGCACCTTAGATGAGGATAATTGTAGCTTTATTATGGGTAATTTCTGTGAGTATCTTTTAAGGGAGAATAAAGACTCTTTTACTGAATCAGAATTTTTTAGTATTTCAATACCATTCAGTGAAAAAAATTATAACATTTCAAATATCTCTGATTTGTTACAGATTTTGAAAAACAATCAAATTTTAGTAGATTTTTATGGAGCTCTAAAATTCCGATTTTCTTACTGGATATATTATTTCGCAGCTGGACGAATGAAGATATCTAAAAGCTTTGCTGACTTTATGTTTAATCAAAAACACTCTTTATATTATCCTGAAATAATTGAATTCTACACTGGTACAGATGGCGCACGCGAGGACGTGGCTAGAATGATTATAGATGACCTAAATCAATTGTCAGATAAAGTTCACCAAGGTATTGGATTAAAAGATGACCTGAACCCATTTTCCGAAATCAAATGGACATTAAATGAAACCGTAAAAGGATTGACACAAGGGCAATTAGAAGAAAATGTACTTAAATCGAAATTACCAGATGAAATAAAAGATGCAGTTGCAGATAAAAACTATAATAGTATAAGACCATATAATCAAACCATCAATGATTTCTTTGAGGATTATGACATTAAAAATTTGATGGAATTAACAAGATCTGCCTCAAGAGCATTAAGAAATAGTGAATTTATTTCTCCGAAATTAAAAGAAGAATTAGCACAAAGTATTTTTAAGGCGTGGAAAGAAATAATAAGAGTACTTTTCTTAATAGCACCTGTTTTAGCAAAGAATGGTTTTGGGGGTCTTGGGGGAGCTCGTTTTCAGCTTAGTGAAGATTTCCCGAAAGAGTATAGTGAATGTTTAAAAAACATAGTAATTGAAATGCCTTTTAATGTAATGAATTGGTATAAAGATGACATTTTTTCAGACAAGTTAATACTACTTCTTAAAAAGTATATGGTGAATTATCAAGATCCAATCGTTCAGCATATTATTGCTTTATTAATTTGTACTGGAAGACCAAAGAAATGGCAAGAATCAATAACGGAATATATCGGGAAAATAGGAAAAAACTCATATTTTTTAGGAGATTTGTATGTAAATCTACGTCTTAATTATGCCACAAATTTTATGTTACCAGCTGATTTAAAACAAACAGAGAACTTAATAAAATCTTGTTGGGTAAAACACCAGACCGGGACTCGAATGCCTGGCAAAGAAACAATTTCTAAAGTCTCGAAAGATAATTTACCAATAAGACAAATTAAAGATTTGGAGTAAATGTATTTATTTGAATTAAACAGACGCTGATATTGATAGAAACTGATTCGAAATAGATTGGAATTAAATTTTATAGATAATCCAATAAATTTATGGAGTTTCAGATGATTTTAAGCCTCTTTTTAAGCCTACAAAGAAAAACCCTCTTAAATAAAGCTGGATGACAGCTCTTTAAGAGGGTTTTATTGAGGTACTTGGCGGATTCGAACCGCCGTGTGCGGTTTTGCAGACCGGTGCCTAGCCACTCGGCCAAAGTACCTTGTTTTTCGGTTTGCAAAGATAGTATTTTTTTGGTTCTGAACAAATATCTCCGTTCAAATAAGGCAAAAAAACTCAATTTAGTGTTTTAATTTCGTTTATCCTGATGTTTTTTATCTTGCAAATCCTGTAATAATTTACGTTTAAATTCACGTTCGGCTTTGTAATATTTAAAAAGAGTCTCCGGTTGCAAGAGTTTACGCAGTTTAAGGTGATAGTTTTTAAACATTTGAGCTTCCTTAAATTCATACTCCACATATTTGTCATTTAAATTGGCATAGTTAGGCTTTACGGTTTTAGCATCTTTAAGGGCTGACTTAAAAAATTCATGCTTTTCCTGATGCATTCTCCAGATTGACTGCTCATAATCCATAAATACTGGCTTGACAATATCTATTTCTCTCGGAGTTAACTGGGATTTGGAACTCAGGCATTGCCATTTGAGTGCATGCAAATCCTCAATTTTAGGAAACCTATGGTCATCCTGAGCTATTGCGACAGTACTCAAGAACACCAGCATTCCTAACAGGGTATATTTTAACCATTTCATATTCATAGTATTTTTCGAAAAAGAATAATTCATCATTACATTTTATTTTGTTGGTTCTTCCACGTATACTTCCGCCAATGAGTTTTCGTCTACCTGTGAAAGCACATACGATTCGTAATTCTCAGCATTGTTTGTAGCTGTATTTCTATTTACAGTATAAAATATTTGCCCCATTAATAAAACACCAACAAACATGGCAGCCATATACATCCAGGGTCTAAATACTTTACGGGCAATTGATCTTTTAAATCCAACCTGTTCTTCCATTTGAAGGGCAAATTGGTCGAAATAATTTTCAGGAACGCCAAACGGCAGTTCTTTACTCATTTCTTCTATCTTTATGTTTTTATTATTTTTCATACTGCTTCTTTGACTGTTCAAATGTAACCGGGTTTAATTAGATACGATTTTTTATGTTAAATCAAATAAAAAAAACTATTAAGTAATCGTAGATATTTAATGAACTATTTGATAATCTAAAAAATCTTATGTTTCAGCGTCCTGCCAATTATTAATTATTAATTTTTAATTATTAATTTTTTCATCCTGCTCATTCATCTTCATCTGAAAAATACTTTTCAATTTTCTTTACGGCATAATGATACGATGCTTTTAGGGCCCCCACGGAAGTACCCAGGATAGCTTCCATTTCATCATAGGTAATATCATCAAAGTATTTCATATTAAACACCAGGCGTTGCTTTTCCGGTAACGTCAGGATAGCCTTTTGCAGTTTCAATTGAATTTCCGTACCATTAAAATAGGTATCAGCTTTCAAATTCTGAAGCAATACTTCTTCCACATCATCAATCGAACTCTGGCTTCGCATGCGTTTATTCGTCAGGAAAGTCAGCGTTTCATTGGTAGCTATCCGATATAGCCAGGTTGAAATCTGAGAATCACCACGAAAACCATCCAACCCATTCCAGGCCTTCATAAATGTATTTTGCAACACATCATTGGCATCGTCATGTGAAAGAACCATTTTCCGGACATGCCAGTAAAGTCGTTCCTGGTAGGTTCGTACAATCACTGAAAAAGCACCTGCCCGCCTGTTCGGCTGACTAAATTGATGAACTAATTCCTCTTCAGTTTGATTCATATGTATTCAGTTGGGGAATTTTGCACCAATTTTATCCTTATTAAATTTCTCATTTGACCTTTGCAAAAGGAAATAGTTTAATTACCAATAACTAATTTACTCTTGATATATCTGTTCGTCCGGCAAAGAAACGAATAATATTCTGTGAAACAAAACGACTCATTTCATTTCGGGCTTCTACAGTTCCCGTCCCATTGTGCGGAGCTAATACTACATTGTCGAGTTCAAAGAGCTCCCTGCTGATGGCAGGTTCAAATTCATACACATCCAGGGCGGCATAATTAATCCATTTATGTTGCAAAGCTTCAATCAATGCTTCTTCATCTACTACCGGTCCCCGAGCTGTATTGATTAAAATGGCCGTTTCTTTCATTTTTTGCAGACCGTTCCTACCTATTAAATGAAATGTTTCACGGGTTAACGGCGTATGCAGCGAAACCACATCACTTACTTCCAGCAATTTATCGAGACCAAGTTGTTCTGCCTGATAAAGTTGCTCCAGTTCCGGAGACAGGCGATTCCGGTTGTTGTAAACAATTTTCATGCCACTGGCCAAAGCTCTTCGTGCAAGTGCCTGCCCGATCCGACCCATACCAATGATCCCCAACGTTTTTCCGTATAACGACTGTCCAAGATTTTCCATTACTCCCCATTTCAGTCCATCCGGAATACGCATTTTCCGGTCGCATTCTGGAATACGGCGGGCTGCAGCAAGCATCAATGCAAATGCATGTTCTGCCGTCGGTTCAATAACCGGATCGGGCGTATTGGTTACCACTATACCACATTGAGTTGCGTAATCCACATCAACATTGTTGTAACCTACCCCATAATTTGCAATGATTTTGATATGTCCCTTAGCAGATTCAATGACTTGTTCATCCATTTTAAACTGAAACGTGGATACAAATGCATCAAATCCTGCAATCATGTTAATAACCTCATCTTTTGAAAAGATATCTTTTTCAGGAAAAACAACTTCATATTTATCTGTTAATTCAGAAAACCCTTCGGCCAATAAGCGGGTGGAAACAAGTATACGCATAAGTATAATTTATAAAATTGTTTTATTAAAAAAAACGTTTGCACAAATATACTTGGTTTGCAGGATATTTGCAAACATAAAATACTAACCATGAAATATAATAATTAAAAAAATCAGAGTAATTTAGACTGACTTTCGAATATTATGATAACATTTGCAATTACTACAATAAAATAATGGCTTTCAAAAAACAACTTTCAAAGTTGTATGTTTAATAATTGTTATACGCTTTGAATCAATAAAAAGAAACTGAAGCAATTCAACCTCACAATTAATTTTTCTAAAACCAGAGTATAAACATAAACTAAATTTGCATGAAGATTCACGAGTATCAAGCGAAAGAGATTTTCTCACGTTACAACATCCCTGTAACAAAGGAGGTATTGTGTTATACAGTAGGCGAAGTTAGCGGTGCCACCGTTAAATTAGGCCTTCCTGTAGTAGTAAAAGCCCAGGTATTAACTGGTGGTCGTGGTAAAGCAGGTGGTGTAAAGCTTGCAAGATCAGTGGATGAAGCAAAGACTGCTGCAGGACAAATATTAGGCATGGACATTAAGGGCTATCTGGTTGAAAAGGTGTTGGTGGCTCAGGGAGTAAAATTCAGTTCTGAATATTATGTCGGACTGACCATTGATCGTAATACCAAAACTGTGCTATTTATGGCAAGCAGTGAAGGTGGTGTTGAAATTGAGGAAGTAGCAAAAGATAATCCGGATGCTATTCTAAAATTTCCCATAGATCCTGATCTTGGAATGACTCCGTTTATGGCTAGGAAAATTGCCTTTGCTCTTTTCCGTGATTTCTCACTGGTAAAACAAGCCACTGTTCTTTTCCAGAAACTCTATCAGATATTCATGGATACTGATGCATCTCTGGTAGAAATAAACCCGTTAGTATTGACCGATGATGGCAATTTGCTTGCACTCGATGGTAAAATGAATTTTGATGACAATGCCCTGTTCAGGCAAAAAGAAATAAACGCATTACTCGAACCTACTGAGGATGAGGTTAAAGAACTTGATGCTAAAGAAAAAGGATTGACCTATATTCGTCTTGATGGTTCCATTGGCTGTATGGTGAACGGTGCCGGGCTTGCCATGGCTACCATGGATATGATAAAGTACTATGGCGGTTCACCGGCTAACTTCCTGGATATTGGAGGCAGTTCAAACCCCCAGAAGGTAATTGATGCCATGAACCTGTTGCTCTCCGATAAAAATGTGAAAGTAGTTATGATCAATATATTCGGTGGAATAACCCGTTGCGATGATGTTGCCCGAGGGCTTGTTGCTGCACTCGATCAACTCAAAGTCAATATACCCATTGTAGTCAGGTTGTCGGGCACCAACTCAAAAGAAGGTCTTGAAATTATAAAGTCGGCTAATCTCCCGGTGGTTGAAACTATGACCCAGGCTGCGCAAATGGCGATTAGTTTATGTTCTTAGTTGATTGAGTTGATTGGTTAATTGGTTGATTAGTTAATTAGTTGACTAAGTTAATTATGTTTTTCGGTAAAAAGGATTCTAATAAACTTATTCAACTGTCACAATCAATCATCTTAAACACCTTATTCAACTCAATCAACTAATCAACCAATTAACCAATCAACTCAATCAACCAATCAACCAATTAACCAATCAACTCAATCAACCAATCAACTTAATCAACTAATTAACCAAATATGAGCATACTAGTCAATAAAAACACAAAATTAATCGTTCAGGGAATTACGGGAAGAGATGGAAGTTTTCATGCAGCTAAAATGAAAGCATATGGTACAAATGTAGTGGGTGGTGTATCACCCGGAAAAGGGGGACAGAAAGTAGATGGAATTCCCGTATTTAATACAGTGCAAGAAGCTGTAAAGGCTACAGGCGGCAATACCTCCATCATATTTGTGCCTGCCCCGCTGGCTGCAGACGCAATCCTGGAAGCTTCGGAAGCTGGTATCGGACTGGTAGTTGCTATTTCAGAAGGAGTTCCTACGCTGGATATGGTACGAGTAACCCCGTATTTAAAAAAGAATGGAACAATGCTTATCGGGTCAAACTGTCCCGGTCTTATTTCACCGGATGAATCGTTAGTAGGCATTCTGCCCGCAAACATATTTTTAAAAGGCAATGTCGGGCTAATGAGCCGCAGCGGTACTCTTACCTATGAAATGGTAAACCAGCTTACCTTAAGCGGTCTGGGCCAAAGCACCTGTGTCGGCATAGGTGGTGACCCGGTTGCAGGGTTGTATTATCAGGATTTATTGCAACTGTTTCAGGATGATCCTGAAACCGAAGCCATCGTACTTATTGGCGAAATAGGGGGTGATGCTGAAGAACGAGCTGCCCAGTATATCAAAGAAAATATTACCAAACCCGTAGTTGCCTTTATTGCCGGACAGTCTGCACCTCCGGGTAAACGTATGGGACATGCAGGGGCTATCATTTCCAGCGGAAGTGGAACTGCCGAAGAGAAAATACTTGCCTTCGAGAAGGTGGGTGTACAGGTGGCAAGAATACCGGGTGAGATACCTGAAATACTTAAGAGACTTCTTAGTAAATGATTTTCACTAAAATTGATAAGGTTCGGATTATTCCGAACCTTATCAATTTTATTTTAATAATAAGTAAATGGAACAATATAATGTCTTGTTTTATTTCTTCATTTAATACGACCTCTCCCCCTGCCCTCTCCCAAGGAGAGGGTGATAGAGCCGAAGGTTTATGAAGTTTTATTTAAAATAATAGGGTAATATATACTTCCTACTACTTATACTACCTTCTACCAATTATTTTCTACCTACTACCTACTATTTTCTACCTACTATCCTCTATTCCTGCACCATTTTTACAATCTTCTCTTTTTCAAACCCCCTGGTCACCAATTTTTCAATCAGGGAATTATATAGGGCAACATCCATCTTTGGGGTTCGGGATAATATCCACAGTGTTTTTCTATTCGGATCGGATACCAACACCCACGAATAATCGTTTGCCAGGTCTATTATCCAGTAATTTCCTTTGAACGGCCAGAAAAACTGCACTTTCAGTTTGGCATTTCCCGAGTTACTCACCACAAAAGCCTTTCCTTTGATATTATTCGCTTTGTTCTTTTTAATGGATTGATTAAATACTTCAATGTATCCATCTTTGGGGGTATAGGTCGCTTTTACATTCGAACATCCCCGTTCAAAAAACTGTGGATACGAAGCCAGTTCATACCAGGTTCCCGAGTATCGTTTTAAATCAACTTGTTTTACAGTAGTAACCATTGTTTTGGGTTGACCGGCCGAGCAACCTATGGTAACAAGAAATGCAGCCAATAAAGATTTTAGGGTAGTTTTCATGTTTTATAAAAATATAAAATTTGTTGTACTCATTTAAAACAGGAAACAAATATAGTTAGTTTAATATCAACACCAATTCTTTTTATCAAATCCTTTTATATTCAATAGTGTTTAAATTGAATTACAATCTATTCGTCTCAATAATAGATATTTTAAAAACAGGACATTGTATTACGAATTAGATGGAATAAATTAATATTTTATTTCAGACACGTAACACTCTGTTTTGACAGTTTCTTAGACCTCAGCCTACTGACTGAAATGAGATAGTATTGAAGCCGATCCTTAACTTGATCCTAAATCACTTCTGAAATTGATTCATTTTTTTTAATTTCAGCCTAAAGGGGTATAAACCGAATTTCAACGCTATTCATTCTTTGTACAAATAGATTTCAAAGGGGGTTGAGATAGGGTTCAGTTAGGTTTACCTATCCTTACCCTATCCTTACCCTAACCGAACCCTATCTGAACCCTAACTGAACCCTAACTGAACCCCCTCTAAAGAGCGAACAGATACAGACTAAATTCAGTTGATGCACTATTGAAAAAGGGCTGCAACTTCAAGCCGTTTTGCTTCAATATGGAAAGTGCAGGCAGTATTTTCAGTCATTGAGCATGTCGGCTGGTATGTGTAATTCCTCATAAAAAATAAAAAGAACGAACGAATAATTTAAAATGCGACATTAAATCTTCCTATTATTTCTTGCTGAAGAGAAATAAATACCAAACTACGACTTGTATTTCATGATGAAATATAGTTTATTTGAATTAAGTTCAGGGGTGCCATTTTCCTACATTTTTGTAATATCACTATGAATTTACCTCCCTTTAGGTATTCTTTCTACATTCTATAAATTAACAATCCTACTATACATTGCTATTTATCAGCATGTTATTTTATTGGCACAGGAATTGAAATGCCCATACCTGAATAAAAAATCATTTTGGTGCACAAAAATGGAATTTAGTTCCCTAACAATTTGATCTTGCAGAGACCATGATCCATCAGATTTTTAATATGTCTGCCGACCTTTCATTTTATCGTGAAGGTGAATTATTTCTCGGCATTACACAAATCAGGCTGCTCAAACAGGTAGCCATTGATGGGTCAATAAATTGTGCGGCTAAAAACCTGAAGATGTCCTATCAACATGCATGGCATTTGCTCGACAAGCTAAACCTGCTATCACCGGTGCCGATTGTCATTAGGCAAAAAGGCGGCAAAGATGGTGGCGGATGCCGGATTAGTCCGTATGGGATGAAACTGATCCGTACGTATGAAAAGAAAGTAGCGGAAATAATCGGGTTTTTAGATCAAAGTAACAGCGAATTGGAAAGCTGTTTTTTTTAATCAAGCGATATGCTTATACATGTATATCGCTTAAAATTTACAAAGCGTTGTTCTTTGCAAGTTATAACGACCAGAAGAATTTACAATTTATTCATTTACAATTTACTATTTAAGGGATAAACAAATTAGCATTAAAAAAGAAATTTATGAAGACAAGCATTACAAGAATATTTCTGATTATAATTGGATTAATTCCAATGGCTATTATGGCACAAACAGTGGTTATAAATGGAGAGATCCGTCCGAGAGTGGAGTACAGGGATGGATTTACGAAGCCATTGCCGGATAGCAATGACCCGGGAGTTTCAGCCATTCAAAGAACCAGGCTGGGATTGACGTTTACAAGCGGATTATTAAATACACAGATTACATTGCAGGATTCAAGGGCATACGGTCAATACCCTAATGCATCGGGTGATGCTACAACCGGTATTTTTGAAGCATGGGCAGAAATGGTACTTATACCCGGTGGATCACTTAAAGTCGGACGGCAAGTACTAAAGTATGATGACAACCGGCTTTTTTCGGCGTGTGACTGGAGTAATACAGCAACATCACATGATGTGGCTTTGTTTAAGTATTGTGTCAATGATTTTCAGGCTCATATGGGATTAGCCTACAACAATAACTCCATTATTTCTTCAGAAACATATTATACACCCAAATCAAATTACCGGTATATGGGTTATCTCTGGTTAACGAAAGATCTGTTTAAGGGATTAAATATAAGTGCCATTGGAGTGGATGAAGGTGTTCAGGATACTATCGGGACAAAAAACAGTGTGAACTATTTAAAAACCAGGATGAATCATGCCTATACTTTCGGGGGTAATTTAAAGTTTTCAGATCAGGCTTGTCCGTTAAGTGTACTGGCTACCGTTTACTATCAGGCAGGGAAAAACAGCACTGGTTCAGCCATGAATGGGAAACTGTTGGCAGCAAAAGCAGATTATAAATTCACGGATGCCATCGCTGTAAGCATTGGAACCGATTATATCTCGGGTGATAATAAAACAACAGATGGAATTCAATCGAACTTTAAAAAGTTGTATGGGAGCGAACATAATTTTTACGGTTTGATGGATTACTGGGATGTTCCATTAACCCAGGGATTGTTGGATTATTATGGTGGTGTAACCGGTAAAATTTGGAAGAACCTGATTATAGGCGGAACATATCACCTTTTCAACTCTGAATATTCGGGTAAAAACAAAAAAAACATAGCTTTTGGCAAAAACCTTGGTTCAGAGATTGACCTTACTGTAAACTATAAAATGAATGCATGGTCAACAGTTCAGGCAGGCTGGTCAACGTATTTTACGAATAACAATACCCTTGTAGCCAAAGATATTATTACATCTTCCACAGTTACTCCTGCAGCCAGGACACCACAATGGGCCTATGTGATGTTGACTATCAAACCAACGTTTCTGAACAATATAGGGGGAAAGTGAGGTGATTGGTTAATTAGTTGATTGGTTAATTAGTTGATTGGTTAATTGGTTAATTAGTTGATTTAGTAAAAACATAGTTATTAATTGGATATTTCAGTAAATAAAAAGAACATTATGAAAAGAATAATTATTTCATTGGCGATTGTATTCGTTGCCCTATCAGCAACAGCACAGAAGGTAAATATAGCCGCAGCAGCTAATTTACGCTATGTATTGGAAGAAATAAAAACAGCTTATGTAAAGCTACATCCGAAAGCAAAAGTAAATCTCACATTCGGAGCATCGGGTATGTTGGTGCAACAAATTATGAATGGTGCATCATTCGACTTCTTTATGGCTGCCGACAATGAGTTTCCCGTAAAACTAAAAGAGAAGGGACTCACAACAGGTGTTATGTCGACGTATGCATTCGGTAAACTGGCACTGTACAGTATCACATTGAATATTGACAAAACAGGATTGGCAGCATTGAAAGACCCTTCTGTAAAAAAGATCGCCATTGCCAACCCTGAAACAGCACCTTATGGAGAACGAGCCATTGAACTGTTGAAAGGCCAGAAACTGTATGATTCGTTGAAATCAAAAATTGTACTTGGAGAAAATATATCACAGGCAGCACAGTTTGCCTTCACCGGCAATGCTGAGATTGGATTTATCGCCCTGTCCCTGGCACTAGCACCCGAAATGACTGGTAAAGGAAGCTATTATGTAGTACCACAGAGTTTATACAAACCCATTGAACAAGCTTGTATTCTTATTAAAACACCGGTTTTAAATACGGAAGCATCAAAATTCAGAAAGTTCGTCCTGTCACCGGCAACAAAGGCTATCTGGGAGAAATGGGGATATGGGATAGTAGGTAGTAAATAACTTTTCCAAAGTTTAGAACTTTGGAAAAGTTGAAAGAATAGTAAAGGATTAAATAGTAAATGAATATGGTTGATCAGGATTTTTTAAATACACTTTTGCTTACAGGTAAATTGGCAGGCTGGACTACCATTATTCTTTTTGTAATAGGGTTTCCGTTAGCGTATCTGCTTGCCTATCGGAGGTTTCCATTGAAAGCTGTGGCAGAGGCATTGATAAGTATGCCGTTGGTTTTACCTCCTACAGTGCTGGGGTTTTATATGTTGGTAGCCTACAGTCCTCAAAACGGATTTGGCAGGTATATGGCCGAACATTTCAATACACGGTTAGCTTTTAGTTTCGAAGGGGTATTGATAGCCAGTGTTCTGTTCAGTTTGCCATTTATGATTCAACCGCTGCAGAACGGATTGATGGGCATTCCCAAAAGCTATCGGGAAGCATCGTATACATTGGGAAAATCGGAATTTACCACGTTTATTCGGGTATTGATCCCCAACATGATTCCATCGATCATTACAGCAGTAGCCATGACATTTGCGCATTGTATAGGCGAATTCGGAGTGGTCATTATGGTAGGTGGGAATATGCCCGGTGAAACACGCGTTGCTTCCATAGCCATTTACGATGAAGTACAGGCAATGAATTACCATGCAGCCAATCAATATTCATTTATATTATTCATCATTTCATTGCTGATACTTACACTGATTTACAGCATCAACGGGAAGAAAAAGATATTTTTTTAATTACCCCTAACCCCTAAAGGAAAGAACCCCTAACCCCTAAAGGGGAACTAATTAGTACCGTCTTTATAAAATAAGTAAAATGAAAATAAACAAAAATACAAATAATACAGACGAAAGTAACTCAAACTCCCCTTTAGGGGTTGGGGGTTCTTTCTCTTCTTTATCCATATCCATCCAACACGCCATGCTCACTTCCGAAGGCAAAACAAACCTTGAAATAAACACAGAAATACATGGCAATGAGCTTCTATGCCTCTTCGGGCATTCAGGTGCCGGGAAAACAACCTTGTTACGAATTTTAGCCGGACTGACTAAGCCCGATAAGGGACGGATCGTATTTAATGATCGTGTCTGGTTTGATTCGGAGAAGAAAATAAATATTCCACCACAAGTTCGGAATGTGGGTTATATGTTTCAGGATTATGCTCTTTTTCCCAATATGACGGTGGAGAATAATATCAGCTTTGCCCAGAAAGTGAAAGACCACGTTGAAGTGGATAAATTATTGGCTCTTTTCGACTTAGAAACATTAAAGCATCAACATCCCGATAAACTGTCGGGAGGCCAGAAACAACGTGTAGCACTTGCCCGTGCACTGGCAGCGAAACCAAGCTTATTGCTCCTTGACGAACCACTTTCAGCACTCGACTGGGACATGCGTACCTTGCTTCAAGAGGAAATCAGGAAAGCACATGAGATCCTGAATTCAATTACCTTACTGGTAAGTCATGATATACCTGAAGTTTTTCAATTAGCATCATCTGTGATTGTGCTTAAAAACGGAACCGTAGTGAAAAGCGGGAAACCGGAAGAAGTGTTTAAAATTATGCCGGTAGCATGAAGTCAAATAATTAATAATTAATAATTAACAACACACAGGAATGTGATTTTCTGTAGATTAACAAATAGATTATTAAATATCTACGATTATTTATATGCTTCCTGTTTTGTAAATAACATTTTATTCATTCATTTAAATCAAAACAATATGGAAATCAGTGCAAGAAACAAAATGAAAGGGACTATTGACGAAATTACGTTGGGTAGTGTCATGGCAAAGGTAAAAATCAACATTGGCAGTGGAAATATAATTAGTTCCGTAATTACCATTGAGAGCGTTGCCGATTTGAAGCTGAAGGTAGGCGATGAGGTTTATGCCATCGTAAAATCGACGGAGGTAATGATTGGAAAGTAATTCCTTCGGGCATACATTGAAAATGGTCAGGCATTATAAAGCCTGGCTGTTTTCTTTAGAAAATCAGCTTAATCCTTTGCAATAAGAAATAAATTATTTAGGATTCGTTCAAAAGAAACAGAAGAAATCAAGAAAAATATGGAATCAATAAACATCAAACCAATAGGGACAATTTTTACTCCGCATACTTCAATTAAAGACATGCCTATACAACCCCTTGCAGCTAAAGGAATACGGGGTTTTATAAAATTATTACCCGAATATACCGAAGGGTTGAAAGACCTGGAAGGGTTTTCACACATAACCCTGCTCTATCATTTTCATAAAACAGATGGATTTGAATTGGTTGTTACTCCATTTATGGATACTGAAAAACATGGAATCTTTGCTTGCAAAGCACCTAAAAGACCAAATGCAATAGGCATTTCCACTGTTAAACTTATCAGTATCAATGAAAATGTCATTATCATTGAACAGGTGGATATGCTTGACGGCACACCACTCATTGATATTAAACCCTTTTACCCGAGATACGACAACCGGTTACATGCAAAAATTGGTTGGCTGGAACAATATAAAAAATTACCCGTTGAAAAATTACGTTCAGACGAACGTTTCAAATAATAATTAATATGATTATCCGCATTATGTCCTAATGACGCTAATTTACACCGATTAATTATCAATAAATGAAATTAATTATAAAAAGAAGAAAAGAGTTTGTCCACTGATGACAGTGATTTACACAGATTATTTTTCCCTTGATTTTGTTACCAGCTATAGTTAAATACAATATTTATGGTTTAGAACGTTTTGCGGATAATCATAATAATTAATACGATTAGATAGAATAAACTATCCTACAATCAGAGTAAGTTTGGATTCGTCATTAAAAAAAAATCATTCTGTTTAAGTCTTACTTTTCCTACATTTTAAGTATTTTTTCCTACATGAATGTAAGATTTACCAATATTTCCTTCCTGTAAAATAATCTCTTTTTCACGTTTCAACTTCAAAAGCAATATTTTTTTTCAATATATGTATCAACACATTAGCATACATTTTATCCTCTAAAAAAGAAGGCACAAATGTTAATGGCACGATAAATGAATAACAGGTGTCAGGTTATACAAAACAAGAACATTCGTTATTCATTCAAAATATAAAAAAGATGAGAAAAATTGCAATCTACGGAAAAGGCGGAATCGGTAAAAGTACCACAACGCAAAACACAGTAGCCGGATTGGCTGAAATGGGAAAAAAAGTAATGGTAGTGGGTTGTGACCCGAAAGCCGATTCAACCCGCCTTTTACTACACGGGTTGGCTCAAAAAACTGTATTGGACACATTACGTGACGAGGGTGAAGACATCGATTTAGATGATGTAATGAAAACAGGATTCAGCAATACCAGCTGTGTGGAATCAGGCGGTCCTGAACCGGGTGTTGGTTGTGCCGGACGTGGTATTATCACTTCAATCAACTTATTGGAACAACTGGGAGCTTACGACGAAGAAAAAGCATTGGATTATGTATTCTACGATGTATTGGGTGACGTAGTATGTGGTGGATTTGCGATGCCAATCCGTGATGGAAAAGCCGAAGAGGTGTATATCGTTGTATCGGGTGAAATGATGGCCATGTATGCTGCCAACAACATTTGTAAATCGATCTCTAAATTTGGTAAAGTAGGAACAGTAAGGTTAGGTGGTTTGATTTGCAACTCACGAAAAGTGGACAATGAAGCAAACATGATTGAAGAATTTGCCCGTCAGTTGGGAACTCAAATGATTCACTTCGTACCCCGAGAAAACATGGTTCAACATGCAGAGATAAATCGTAAAACTGTAATCGATCACGCTCCGGACCACGCACAGGCAAATGAATACCGTGCATTAGCCAAAAAAATAAATGACAACCAAATGTTTGTTATTCCTCAACCATTGGAAATGTCTGCATTAGAAGAATTATTGGTCGGATTTGGTATCATGAACTAGTTTATTCGTTAATCGGTTTATTGGTTCATTGGTTAACTGGTCAACTGGTTGGTTAGATAATTGAAAATTATGTATTAATCTCGAACTCTTTACTCCCCTTTAGGGGTTGGGGGTCGTACAAAAAAAAATAAAACATTATGTATTTATTAAGAGCAATAGTTCGTCCGGAAAAATCAAGTGTAGTCATGAAGGCATTATTTGATGCAGGATTTCCGGCAATCACAAAACTAGGTGTATTTGGTCGTGGTAAACAACGTGGTATTAAAGTAGGAAATGTAACGTATGATGAGCTTCCTAAAGATTTGCTTATGATGGTTATTCCTGAAAAAGATAAAGATTTCGTAATCGAAACAATCATGTCTGCAGCCCGTTCAGGAGAAAAAGGCCAGTTTGGTGACGGCAAGATCTTCGTTACTCCGGTAGAAGAAAGCTATACCATTTCCAGCGGGAAACAAGACTAAGAAGACCCCGAAGTAACCCCTAACCCCTAAAGGGGAATAAGACGCAGTATCTTATAGAATAAATGGGGTAATATTAAATTAAATAAACTTGGTCTTCACTCCCCTTAAGGGGTTTGGGGTCATTCAAAACAAAAAGATTATGAAACTGATATTAGCAATGATACGCATCGATAAAATGGCTGCTACCAAGCTTGCTCTTTCGAATGTTGGTCTGCCTTCGTTCACGGCCATGCCGGTATTGGGACGCGGGAAAGGAATAGGTGGTTTTGAGAAGGCCGCCGGATTATTAGATGCAGACCAACAAGAGCTCATTATTGAGATGCCTCGTTTGAAATCCAAACGAATGATTACCCTGGTAGTTACCGATGAGAAAAAAACATTGGCAGTGGAAACACTGATTAAAATCAATCAAACCGGTAAAAGTGGTGATGGTAAAATATTTGTAATTCCGACAACTGATTCTATTCGTGTTCGTACGGGTGAAAGCGGAGACATTACACTTGATTAATTAATAATTCACAATTCATAATTCACAATTATCACTCAGTGAAAAGGTAATAAGTAACTGAAATTAAACAATGCCCGATTCAAAAGTCAGGAAAAGCAAGTGAAAACTCACAGAAAAGCTCTCTTCAATTCTGAATTATGCGTTATGAATTATGTATTAAAAAAAAACGTTATGGCAAAGACATTAATAGAAGATCTGGATTTAGGCAAATTCGCTGAAGAAATATCAAAAGCCTATCCATCAAAAATAGCGAAGAAGAGACTGAAATCGATGGTTGTGAATGATCCGGACTCAATTCCGCAAATTCAGGCCAACGTTCGGACTATTCCGGGCATTATCACACAACGTGGTTGTACGTATGCCGGGTGTAAAGGGGTAGTACTCGGACCAACAAGGGATATTATCAATATCACACACGGACCAATTGGATGTGGCTTTTACTCCTGGTTGACACGACGTAACCAGACACGTGCCGACAAACCTGAAATGGAGAACTTCATACCATATTCTTTCTCAACCGACATTCAGGATTCAAATATTGTATTTGGTGGAGAAGAAAAACTGAAACAGGCAATACGTGAAGCATGCCAATTGTTCAAGCCAAAAGGTATTGCAATTTTCTCAACATGTCCGGTAGGGTTGATTGGTGATGATGTTCACCGTGTTGCCCGTCAGATGAAAGAAGAATTTCCAGGGGTAAACATTTTCGGATTTTCGTGTGAAGGATATCGCGGAGTATCACAGTCAGCCGGTCACCACATTGCAAACAACGGATTATACAAAAACCTGATTGGAAATAATGACAACTACGTACGGAAACATAAATATGCCATCAACGTACTGGGTGAATATAATATCGGGGGTGATGCATTTGCAATTGATACTTTATTCGAAAAAATCGGAGTTGATATTGTAGCTACCATGTCAGGGAACTCTACCCTGGAACAATTTGAAACAGCTCATACAGCCGACTTCAGTTTGGTTATGTGTCACCGCTCTATTAACTACGTGGCAGAAATGTTGGAAACGTCATTCGGTATTCCCTGGGCAAAAGCCAACTTTATCGGAGCAGAAGCTACAGCTAAAACACTCCGCAAAGTAGGTCAGTATTTTGGAGACCAGAAATTGATCGACCGCATTGAAGTAGTGATTGCTGAAGAAATGGTAGCTGTAAAGACTGCTATCGCACAAGCAAGAGCTAAAACTGAAGGTAAAACAGCCATGCTATTCGTTGGAGGTTCACGTGCCCACCACTATCAGGAATTATTCACCGAACTTGGGATGGAGACATTGGTTGCCGGTTATGAGTTTGGTCATAGGGATGACTACGAAGGACGTCGCGTAATACCTTCTATCAAGGTTGACGCTGATAGCCGTAACATAGAGGAAATAACCGTTTATCCGGACCCAACACGCTTCAAGCCACGCAAAACAGAAGAAGAGCTGGCACAACTAAAAGAAGCATTCGATATTGAATTCAATGATTACAAAGGGATCATGAAGGATATGAAAAAAGGAACATTGGTTGTGGACGATTTGAGTCACCACGAAATGGAAAAACTCATTCTAAAGTATAAACCGGATGTGTTCTGTGCAGGGATCAAAGAAAAATATGTGGTTCAGAAAATGGGTATCCCAATGAAACAACTTCACAACTACGATAACGGTGGACCTTATGCAGCTTTCGAAGGTGCGATTAACTTCTACAAGGACATTGAAATGATAGCATGCAGCACCATTTTTAAACAAATGAAAGCTCCCTGGGAACGCGAAGATGTTGTCGAAGCAGAATACGTATTCAATTAAAACCCTACACCCTAAAGGGGAATTAAGACATGGGTTATTGAAATCATTCAGATAATCAGGAATTTATATTAACAAATAAAAGAACCAAAGGAACTTAATTCCTCTTTAGGGGTTAGGGGTTCTTAAAAACATTATACTTATGTTACTCAGACATACCACTGCATTTGAAATAGACAGGAAGGCATTGACCATTAACCCGGCCAAAACCTGCCAACCCATAGGGGCAATGTATGCAGCATTAGGCATTCACGGATGTCTTCCCCATAGTCACGGTTCACAAGGTTGTTGTTCGTATCACCGAAGCGCCCTGTCCCGTCACTTCCGTGAACCAATCATGGCAGGTACCAGTTCGTTTTCAGAAGGTTCTTCTGTATTCGGTGGATCAGCCAACTTAGTTTCGGCAATTGACACGATGTTCACTGTATATAATCCAGAAGTGATTGCGGTTCACACCACGTGTTTATCGGAAACAATTGGTGATGACCTGGTTCAGATCGTTTCTAAAGCCAACGACGATGGATTAATCCCTGAAGGCAAACAAGTGATCTATTGCAATACCCCCAGTTATGTAGGTACACATGTAACAGGATATTCGAATCAGGTAGCTGCCATGGTGAAGTTTTTCTCTACAGCTACTCCGAAGAAACGAAATGTTATCAACCTGGTAGCAGGTTGGATGGAGCCTTCGGATATGGGTGAAATCAAACGTCTGGCTTCGGTAATGGAAGCACGTACGATTATGTTTCCGGACATGACTGGCGTATTGGACACTCCTCTGGATGGACATTATAAAATGTACCCGGATGGTGGAACTACCATTGCTGACCTGAAACTGACCGGTGACAGCAAATATACACTTGGTCTGGGGCCTATGAGCACAGAAGATGCCTGTATTAAACTGGATAACAAGTGTAAAGTGAAATTCGAAATATTGGATATTCCAATCGGATTCAAAGCTACCGACCGATTCCTAATGTCGTTGAGCCGACATGCCAATTTGCCTATTCCTCAAAGTTTAAGTGACGAACGTGGACGTTTAATCGACTTGATATCGGATAGTGCCAAATATCTTTACGGTAAACGTGTTGCACTTTGGGGCGATCCTGATACATTGGTTCCGCTTACTGAATTTTTGGTGAGTTTAGATATGAAACCTGTTTATATTGTATCTGGTACCCCAAGTAAGTATTTCTTAGAAAAAATTCCGGAAATACTGAAAGATATACCTGAAGCAAAATTCAAATGTGGGGAGTTGGCAGATATGTTTCGCATGCACCAATGGATTAAACAAGAGGGAGTGGATTTGTTGATAGGTAATACATACGGAAAATACATTGCCCGCGACGAAAACACACCATTTGTACGCTTTGGTTTCCCAATCGCTGACCGTCCCGGACATAATTACTTCGCAAAGACAGGTTACAATGGGGGTGCTAATTTGGTAAAACAAATTTTAGATGCATTCCTGGATCATTTCGATCGTACTTGCCTGGAAGAAAAAGTAGAATTCCAGTTGTAAAAACCCTGAGGACATCCAAACATGTGTTAGTTAACAATTTCTATTTTTAAAATGTCCTCGGGTTTTTCTTTATAATTATAAAATATGATGATTTAACAGTTCACTTTTAGCTATTAAATTTTCATTTAGCATAATAGTAAAGACCGGTTAGATAGAATATAATGCTTTGAATACTTCTAAAATTACTATTTCTAATCACAATCGTTGAAAAGATCAATTGACAGCCTCGCTTAAAGTGAGACTGTCATTTTTTTTAAGGAATACATGTTCCTACATTTTAAGTATTGTTCCCTACATTTATGTATGTTTTCGATAGATTTATCAATAGAAGAAATACTTACATTGAACATTTAAATTATAAAATAAAAATTACATAGCTTTTATTATCAACGTATTATAATTATAAATCACCCATAAAAAACAGAATAAATTTTAGTGGCACGATAAATGAATAAGGGTAAATGTTAATGATCAATTCTTAATTGAAAAATGGATATGGGACATATATTAGATGATAGACAAAAACAGGTATCGGTTGCCGGGGTAAATGAACGGACTATCGATTGCAACAAGGCCAGTTTGGCGGGAAGTGTAAGCCAACGGGCCTGTGTATTTTGCGGATCACGGGTGGTGCTATATCCAATAGTCGATGCATTGCATGTGATTCATGGACCCATTGGCTGTGCTGCCTACACTTGGGATATACGCGGTTCACTTTCTTCAGGTCCGGAATTACACAGATTGAGTTTCTGTACTGATTTGCAGGAACGGGATGTTATCTTCGGAGGAGAGAAAAAGCTTTATGATTCCATCATAGAATTAATCGATAAACACCAACCCAAAGCAGCATTTATTTATACTACCTGTATTGTTGGGGTTATAGGTGATGATGTGGAAAGTATCTGCCGTCAGATAGAAAAGATAAAAAACATTCCGGTTATACCTGTACAGGCTCCGGGATTCCAGGGTTCCAAGAAAGACGGATACAAAGTAGCTTGCGAATCTATCTTTAAACTTGTTGGGACTAAAAACAAGCCATTCACTCCAGCCAAAAGTATCAATATCCTTGGCGATTTCAACCTTGCCGGTGAATTATGGATCCTGTTGGAATACTACAAACGAATGGGAGTGCATGTTAATGCCACCATTACAGGTGACGGAAGGGTGGATGATATTTGCAATGCACACAATGCAGCACTGAACGTAGTTCAATGTTCAGGCTCTATGAATTACCTGGCCAAGATGATGAAAGACGAGTACAACATTCCTTCCATGCGGGTTTCCTATTTCGGGATTGAGGATATGAGTGATGCCCTGTATGATGTCGCCCGTTTTTTCAAAGACGACGATATGATGGAGAAAGCCCGTGAAATGGTAAAAGTAGAATTTGCACGCTTAATGCCGCAACTTGCCTGGTACAAAGAACGGTTAACAGGGAAAAAGGCTGCTATCTATGTAGGCGGCGCTTTCAAAGCTATCTCACTGGTAAAAGCACTGCGATTAATTGGTGTTCAATCGGTAATTGTAGGTTCCCAAACAGGGACTACTGAAGATTACGAACTGATAAAACAACTTTGCGACGAAGGAACAATCATTGTAGACGATTCAAACCCTGTGGAGCTTTCACATTTTGTCAAAGAAAAGCACGCTGACATCTTTATTGGAGGTGTAAAAGAACGCCCCATTGCCCATAAAATCGGTCTTGGATTCTGCGATCATAACCATGAACGCAAAGAACCGCTGGCAGGCTATGAAGGCATGCTCAATTTTGCAAAGGAAATATATGCCACTGCTATGAGCCCAATCTGGAAGTTTACGAAATGACCCCCAACCCCTAAAGGGGAGAAAGAAATATTACAACCGATTACTAAAATTTGAATTATGAGTAATATAAAAAATATAACAACCGATACTAACTCAATTTCCCTTCAGGGAGTAGGGGTAAATTCCTCTTTAGGGGTTAGGGGCAGTATTACTTCATATACATCTACCCGCAACTCCTGCAAACTATGTGCACCATTGGGGGCATCACTGGTATTCAAGGGTATTGAGGGCTGTGTTCCGCTTATTCACGGAAGTCAGGGTTGTGCTACTTATATTCGCCGGTACATGATCAGTCATTACAAAGAACCGGTTGATATTGCTTCAAGTAATTTCAGTGAAGAATCAACTGTATTCGGAGGAAGCCGCAATTTTATTGCCGGTATCGATAATATCATTAAACAATATAAACCTGAGGTTATTGGAATTGCTTCCACCTGCCTGTCGGAAACCATAGGTGAAGACATTCCGGGTCATATACGTTCGTATTGCGAAGCATACGAAGGCATGGAAAAAAACCTGCCTACATTTATCCATGCCTCTACTCCCAGCTATTGTGGCAGCCATGCAGAAGGTTATTACAATACGGTGCTGGCAACAATAAAAACACTTGCTGAATTTGAAAAAACAGATAATACAATTACCATTATTCCTGGAATGGTCACTCCTGCCGATATTCGATACCTGAAAGAGTTGATGGATGATTTCGGGTTGAAATACACCTTGTTCCCTGATTATAGTGAGACACTGGATAATGAATACACCTCCGAATACCAGTTAATCCCTACCGGTGGCACTCCTATCTGGAAAATCAAACGCATTGGCAATTCCAAAGCTGTGATTGAATTTGGAAATGTCTTCAATAAAGGGGTTAGCAGGAATAAGGATGTTGGTACATTACAGTCAGCCGGTGAATGGTTGGAATCGTCACTATATATTAAAAATTATCAAATGTCTTTGCCTATTGGCATAGACGCATCCGACAGAATGATGGAAACATTTAAGAAGCTTAGTGGAAAAGAGATTCCTGAAAAGCACCGCAAAGAACGCGGAAGGTTGGTGGATGCTTATGTAGATGCCCACAAATATGTATTCGGTAAAAAAGCCCTGTTGTATGGTGAAGAAGATTTTGTTACTGCACTGGCCGATTGGTTGCATGAAATAGGTGTAGAGACTTATTTTAAAAAAGGGGCTGACTTTGAAACATTACGCGAAGAAGCAGAGAACTTTAAACCCGACTTCTTAATCGGGAACAGCAAAGGTTATTACATTGCCCGGGAACGTAAAATACCGCTTGTACGGTTGGGATTCCCTATACACGACCGATTCGGGGCTTCCCGAATACATCAGATCGGTTATCGCGGTACTCAGGAACTTTTCGACCTGGTGGTGAATGCACTGATTGAATTTAAGCAGGAAAATTCACCGATAGGATATAAATATCTTTGAAAACCCCTAACCCCTAAAGGGGAACAAGAAATATTACTAACGATTTTTAAACATATAGACTATGAGTGATTTAGAAAATATAGGTAACAAAAGTAACTCAGGTTCCCCTTCAGGGGTTAGGGGTCAAAAAATAAACATTATGGAAATGACTGAAGAAAGAAAACAAGCACATCCTTGTTTCAACGAAGAAGCTAAGCATACCAATGCACGTGTACATCTGCCTGTAGCTCCAAAATGCAATATCCAGTGTAATTACTGCAACCGAAAATATGATTGCGTGAATGAAAGCCGGCCAGGGGTAACCTCATCAGTATTGGCTCCTTTTCAGGCTGTTGATTACCTGAAAGAACTGGATACAAGGATTGAAAACCTGGCAGTGATTGGCATTGCAGGTCCCGGTGATCCTTTTGCAAATGCAGAAGAAACATTGGAAACCATGCGCAGGGTCAACAAGTCATTTCCTGATAAGATATTTTGTCTTTCCACGAACGGACTAAATTTAGAACCCTATATTGATGAAATTGCTGAATTAGGTGTATCGCATGTTACGATAACAATTAATGCTATCGATCCATCCATTACTGCAAAGATATACAAATGGGTACGATTCAATAAACATATATACCGTGGTGAAGAAGGTGCTGCTATCCTGCTGGAACGCCAGCTGGCATGTATTCCAAAGTTGAAAGCACGTGGAATTACCGTAAAGATTAATTCCATTATTATACCGGGCGTGAATGAAGATCATATTCCGGAAGTAGCTCGAGTATGTGCTGAACTGGGAGCTGATGTCATAAACTGCATTCCACTTATTCCAACCGCCGAGACACCGTTTGAAGAAGTGCCTCAACCGGATGCAAAAATGATATTCAGGGTGCGCAATCTTTCCTCAAAGTACCTGAAAATAATGAGCCATTGTGCACGCTGTCGCGCAGATGCAGCAGGATTACTTGGACAAGATCTAAGCGAAACACATATTCTGCTAAAAGAATACTCTTCAAGGGCTGAAGAGATGGACACAGACAAAAGACCTTATGTAGCCATAGGATCTAACGAAGGGTTGCTGGTGAACTTACATTTGGGGGAAGCACGAAATCTATACATCTTTGAACAAACTAAAAACGGATATAAGCTGGTTGAAATACGGGATACTCCTCCTAAAGGGAAAGGTGACGAACGTTGGCTTAATCTGGCACGATCATTAACAGACTGCCGTGCGATCCTGATAAGTGGTGTAGGTGAAAACCCCAAAGCCATGCTCAAAGGCTGTGGCATTCATGTAGTGGAAATGACCGGATTGATTGATGAAGGGCTTGAAGGCATCTACAACAACAAAGTAATCCGTTCGATGGCTAAACCCGATGCATTCAAATGTGGAAGCGGTTGTAAAGGAGAAGCAAAAGGATGCGGATGATAACATTTACTATTTATTCATTTACTATTTACAATTTTCAAATCAACAAACTTATTTAAATTATTTAAATTATATATACATACAACAAATGAAAAAACCTCAGTATCACATTTTGGTATGCAACTCGTTTCGTGTTGCCGGAGATGCACAAGGTGCATGTAACAAAAAAGGAGCAAGTGCCTTGCTTCAGTATATTTCGGAAGAAGCTTCCGATCGCGGGTTGGATATTGCAGTCAGTACAACAGCATGTTTGAATGTTTGCAATCAAGGGCCTGTAATGGTTATCCACCCCAACAACTACTGGTATGGTGGTGTAGAGTCGGAAGCAGTTATTGACGAGATATTCGATTCCCTCGAAAGTGACGAACTCTGCGAAAAGTATTCAATTGCAGATTAAATTGAACAACAGGCATAGGAGTCATAAAAGCTGATAGGTATTTAGTAAATAATTGAAAAATAGCTTCAAACTTCAGACTTTCATAATTTTAGAAAATATGTTAGTTCATCAGTTTTTATGACTGCTTATAAAATAGCACTACAGTATGAATTCACCCTATTTCATAGATACCACATTACGTGACGGAGAGCAATCGCCGGGAGTCGTTTTTTCCCTACAGGAGAAGATTCGGATTGCTGCGTTGTTAAACAGAGCCGGCATCCCCGAGATTGAAATCGGGACTCCTGCTATGGGTGAAACTGAAATTCGGGATATTCGTACAATCTGTGGAATGGGTTTTAATTTCAAAACTCTGTCGTGGTGCAGGGCTACTAAGAATGATATACGCAGTGCTTCCCGGGCCGGTACCAATGGGGTACATATTTCTTTCCCCGTATCCACCCTTTTGATGAATGCCATGGGGAAAAACCCGGCATGGGTTATTCAACAAGTAAAGGAATTGATTGATTTTGCAACACCCATGTTCGGATATGTCACCATTGGTGCCCAGGATGCTTCGCGGGCAGATACTTCATTCTTAAAAGAATTTGTTTGTGCTGCCAGTGCTTTTGGCGCTTCACGGATACGGTTAGCGGATACGGTGGGCATACTCAACCCGGTAAGTACATCCGCAATGGTATCTTCTGTTCGTAGTGTGGAAAAATATCTGCCGCTGGAGATTCATGCTCATAATGACTTAGGAATGGCAACAGCCAATACCCTGGCCGCATTTATGGCAGGAGCCACTTGCCTGAGCACAACCATTAACGGACTCGGAGAACGGGCAGGAAATGCTGCTATGGAAGAAGTGGCTATGGCTTTGGAATTAAGTGTTGGGATATCATCAACTCTGCGTACTGAAAGCTTTTCTGAACTGAGTGCCTATGTTGCGAATGTATCAAATCGTCCGCTCAGTGTAAGCAAACCCATAACAGGCAGCATGGTTTTAAGCCACGAAAGTGGCATACATACTCGTTGTTTGCTAAAGGACCGCAATACTTACCAGCTTATTCAGGCAGCAAGTATCGGCGGCGAAGAACAGGAATTTGTGATAGGCAAACACAGTGGTAAGTCAACCATCCTTCATTTTCTGGAGGAGGCACATTTGCCGATAAATGATGAAGCATGTGCTGAATTGGTCGAGAAAGTCAAGGAAACTGCTGTAGAACTTAAAAGAATACTTACCAAAGAGGAATTATATACGCTATATACAACGATCTTTGCTAAAAAGAATCACACTCTTTTGAATTATAAATTGTAAACCAATAAACGGCAAATTATGGCAACAACTTCAATTATCCCCGATGCAGAAATGCGCACCCATTCATTATCCTGCTTGCAATATGCAAACGGATTCTTTTCAGCATTCCAAAAAAGCCTGAATAACAAGAATTCCAGGTTTAATAATGATTTGCTGTATGATATGGCAGTTTTGAGCCATGAAAAGTATTTTGTTGCTTTAATGGCACGATACGACTGGCATGCTTCCCACCACATGCCCATTGCCCTGTACAAGGAAGCACTGGAATTCGATCCTGAATTAAACGAAAGCATGAAGAAAACGAGTATTCTGGTTGGAAAGTTTGAAGCTATTTGCTCACTCGAAGGTTTTGGATACCGTACACCTTCTACGGAAGAATTACATGCTATGGCAATCGGAATTCAGGAAATAAAGGAATTGGTTGAGAAACGTGCAGAAGAGATCTGATATCGTTCCGTGTTCTGTGTTCCGTGTTTTGGGTCGCTGACAGATTATCCTTTTTCGCATATCACATCATCCTCCCCGGCGACATAAACAAAGAATCTTTCGGCTTACGTAAATGAAAGAGTATACATGCTTTCAGCTTATTGAAAGCATGAACTGATTCCTGTATGCTATGATTTAAAACTACAAAGCCTATATTTTGACTTGGCACTCTGTCCGGTTGATCTGTTACCTGATAAAGCAATTAAACCAGGCTTTCACTTCCTTGACCCTGCCTGCCTGTTCATATGTCTGGCATTTGAACAGCAACATATTGGTAGCATCCTCAAACTCATCTGATGTAAAACCGTAGCCCTTCCCTTTCAGCTGTTCCAGTAAATCCTTTTGAGTTTTACAGGTATAACATGATTTCCTCAACTCATTGTCTGAATCAACATCCGAGATAAATGTAATGGCATTTTGTAGGCTCATAAATAGAATATATAACCCCTAAATCCCCTAAAGGGGACTTTGGTTTGTGAGAATAATAGATTAGTAATGTTTAAGAAGGTAGTAATTAAATTCCCCTTTAGGGGTTAGGGGTTTCCTCACAATCAGTACTACATACTTCACAAGCCCCTCCACAAACTGCAGCATTAAGCATTGCGGCTTCCATGTCGAACGTAATCAGTTCATTCTTAATCAACATGCCTATATTTTCATCCAGCTTATCACCTATCGATTTATAAACGCTGAACCCTTTATTGACCAATACCTTCAACGCCATAGGCTGTACCTGGCGGGAAATGATGGTGGAGATATTCTCCCTTTCAAGTGCAGGCAGCAATTCACCCATATTGGGTGCCAGTTCCAGTGTCTTCATCCAACGTCCTTTCCCGATTTCAGTATCGAATATGCATACATATCCGATAACATTCAGGCCACCGGCTATCTTGTTTCTTTGCAACTCCCTATCTACAACCGGTATGGCTATTCTCATGTTCGTTTTTGTATTTCAACTTTTCCAAAGTTCTAAACTTTGGAAAAGTTACTCATTAAGCTATAATTTCTTAGTCCAGAAAAGCATTCCCGGGGTACATTCCTCAAAACCGAGGCTGTAGTATAATCCCTGGGCCTGGAAGTTATCTTCACGCACTTCCAGGGTTATTTTGCAATATTCACGTTCAGTCGATATTTCAATCAGCTTTTCCATAAGGGCTTTTCCTAATCCTTTATTACGGAAATCAGCATAAACAACAATATCATGAATGTATAAATACGATTTCACGTTGAAAGTCGAGAAATTGATAAAGCAAGTTGCCAAACCGACAATTTCACCTTCATACAAAACAAAAAGCACCAGTGCTGCCGGATGATTTGAAAGCCCATCCACCAATCTGAGTTGCTGTAACTTATTCAGGGGAGGTGCCTCACCCATTGGATCGGTCATATAATGATTCAGCAAATCGACCAGTGCCGTTAAATGCAACTGGTTTTCATAATCACAGAATTCGAAGGATATGTTCATGGCTGTGGGGTGTATTTGGTGATTGGTTAATTGGTCAATTGGTTAATTGGTTAATTGGTTAATTGGTTGATTAAGTTAATTGGTTGATTGGTTGTCCCGATAGCTATCGGGAGGTTAATTGGTTAATTAGTTAATTGGTCGACTAGTTGTTTGGTTAATTAGTTGATCTTCTACCTACTACCTACTACCAACTACCTGCTACCTACTACCTTCTTCTTCTACCTTCTTCTTCTACCTACTATACTTTAAACCTTCTGGCATCAATTTCATATTTCTTAATCCGGATACCCATCATTCGTTCAGTAATGCCCAGTTGTTCGGAAGCTTTAGCACTGTTTCCCTTGCATGCAACGAGTGCATCCAGGATAATTTGTTTCTCCATCTTGCCTATAATAATGTCCAGTGTGCCCGATTGCAACGTTTTGGAACTTGCAGCTGTCTGTAGGGAAGCCGGCAGGTTGTTCGTACGTATTACTTTATCCGTGCTTAGTATGCAGGCTCTTTCAATGCAGTTTTCCAGTTCGCGTATATTACCCGGCCAATGGTAAATCATAAGGGTATCAATGGCCGAAGAGGTGATACGCTTAATATTCTTACCGTGCCGTTTATTGAATTTATCAATAAAAAAATCGGTTAATACCGGAATATCGTTAATACGCTCCCGCAGGGAAGGAATGTATACGGGGAATACGTTAATCCGGTAATACAAATCTTCCCTGAACTGCTCTTTCGCTATCAGGTCTTCTAAATTTCTGTTCGTGGCACATAAAATACGAACATCAACTTTTATGGGTTTGGTACTTCCTACCCGTTCAATTTCACGTTCCTGCAAAACCCTCAACAGTTTTACCTGTGTAGAAGCCGGTATATCCCCGAATTCATCCAGAAATATTGTTCCACCGTTTGCAGCTTCAAATCGGCCAATCCGTTGTACCGTAGCCCCTGTAAACGATCCTTTCTCATGACCGAATAATTCGCTTTCAATCAGGCTTTCGGGTAATGCCGCACAGTTAACCTTAATAAAGGGCTTTCCTTTCCGCAAGCTACTATAATGAATGGCATCAGCCACAAGCTCCTTTCCTACCCCGCTTTCTCCACGGATAAGTACGGTGGCATCCGTGGTAGCCACACTTTCAATCAGCGAAAACACTTCGTTCATTTTACCCGAATTGCCCTTAATCCGGTCGGGCATAATCCGGTTGCGAAGCTCACCACGCAGATTATTATTTTCATTGCGCAATTGTTCCATCTCCTCGGCATACTCCTGCCTCCGGCGCATGGTACGGCCTATCATGGACCCGACAATTTTAAGCAGCCTGACATCATAATCAAACGACACAACCCCTTTATATACTTTGTGGAAACTCAATGTTCCGATATTTTCATCCTTGTAACGAATTGGTGTACAAATAAACGATACATCTACCCCGTCAATGGCAGTGGGTGCATGGGTTAAGTTGAGAAACTCATCCGACATGGCTATCTTAGGTATCATAATGGTTAATCCGTCTTGTATCACCTGCCCGATAACACCTTGCCCAACCTGATAAACTGCATTTTTCCGCTCTGTTTCGGAAATGCCGTATGAACCTTCAATAACGATATGGGAACTCTCACGGTTTAAAACAGTCAGGATAATCCGCACTGCAGCAAGGTGTTCAGCCAGGATACCGATTACTTCATCCAGGTTAATATCCTTGTTACTCAACAAAGAGCTTAGTTCCAGTAAAAAATCCAGTTCTTTCGCTCCATAACAATCCGGCTTATTATACTTACAAATTGATTCCATAAACCATTTTATTTATACATTATGACATTATATATGTTTTTAAACATACATTTATCTGCAAATATACGAATAATAGCATTATTATGATACATTAAAGAGATTTATTATTGACAAATCGTACGTTTTAACTTTTGATTAACTTTTTCCCAATGAACCCAAAATTTCCCGAATGTTTATTTTTATGGAAACTAATCCTATTTATTGACGAATATGCATTCGTTTTAACAAAACTAATCCTGTTTTTTTCTACCAGTCCTGCTTTAAAATTCTGGTTGTGATGTTTTCAATATTACGATTTGCCAAATTCATTTCTATCAGTAAATTTCACTATCAAGAAACAAATTCAATCATTCTTGTAAAAGACTTCATCAACATGTCTTACGCCCCTACCAATAGCTATCGGGATTGGGGGAGGTCGGAAATTTAATATACGAAAAAGGGTTATTCATTTACAACTAAACCACGTCTTTGTTTCTTATCGTTTTTGGTTCCGCGGGCGGAATACGAGGCTCTCATCTATCCAATGTTGGTTGGGGGTTCGGTTAGGGTTCGGTTAGGGTTCAATTAGGGTTCAATTAGGTTTATCTATCTGAACCCTAAACATACCCCCAACCAAATCTCTCCGATTCCACTTTATACCTAAAAAGGAAATATGGTTAGTTCGTTGGATCTGAATGAAAGACAGATTTAAGGCATAAAAGCATATTAATTATTCATCCAGCGATATAAAGTAACAGTCCGGGGATTGGCATAAAGCATATCCTTGATTTTTATGTTGGGAAAAACAAAAAAAATCGTACTTTTGTGCTCATTCAGAATTAACAGAGTCAAGTTACTCTGAAAAAATTCCTATCGATATAATATTTAATTTATGATACTAAACTATATCTGGATTGCTTTTTTACTCATTGCATTCGTCGTGGCATGTGTCCAAACGATATTCTTTGGCAATTCACAGATTTTTTCAGAAATAATGTCTGCAGCATTTGGCTCTGCAAAAAACGGATTTGAAATATCACTGGGTTTAACAGGAGCTTTATCCCTTTGGCTTGGTGTCATGAAAATTGGTGAAAGAGGGGGAGTGCTGGAACGCTTGTCACGTATGGTGGCACCTTTCTTTGTAAGGATATTCCCGGAGATTCCCAAAGGGCACCCGGCAACAACAAGCATATTTATGAATCTGTCAGCGACCATGCTGGGTCTGGACAATGCAGCTACTCCCATGGGACTGAAAGCCATGAAAGAATTGCAGGAACTGAACACGGATAAAGATTCGGCGTCTAATTCCATGATTTTGTTTTTAGTACTGAATACTGCCGGTTTAACCCTTATTCCAATCAGCATCATGGTGTACAGGGCACAAATGGGTGCCATTAATCCTGCCGACATTTTCATACCGATATTACTGGCTACTTTTATTGCCTTTATTACCGGACTGATAAGCGTAGCCATTGTACAAAAAATCAACCTGTTCAATAAAGTAGTGGTGGGTACGTTAGGCGGACTGATTCTACTTATTGTTGGCATTATCTATTTTTTAAGCGGATTACCCAAAGAACAAATTGCCAGATATTCAAGTTTTGCAGCAAACTTCATACTCTTTTCCATTATTGTTTCATTCATAGTAATGGCATTAAAGAAAAAAGTAAATGTATACGATTCGTTTATTGAAGGAGCCAAGGAAGGCTTTCAGGTGGCAATCGGTATTATTCCTTATTTAATAGCTATTCTTGTGGCAATAGGCATGTTTCAGGCTTCTGGTGCATTGACTTTCCTCGTCGATGGAATCCGTTGGCTGGTGGCACTTACCGGCATTAATACAGAATTTGTGGATGCGCTGCCTACCGCCTTTATGAAACCGTTGAGTGGCAGTGGCTCACGAGGCATGATGCTGCAAACAATGAAACTGCATGGTGCTGATTCATTCGTAGGAAGGCTTTCGAGCATTATCCAGGGATCAACCGACACCACTTTCTATATCGTGGCTGTGTACTTCGGTTCGGTAGGAATAAAAAATACCCGGTATGCCATAGTCTGCGGATTGATAGCCGATTTAGCCGGTATCACAGCGGCTATCCTGCTTGGTTATCTGTTTTTCCACTAAAAAATTATATTTCAATTTTACCGCTAAAGTCTTACTTCATAAAGAGGATGTAGGATGGCGGCTAAAGTTTAGCACCCAAAACAACTAAAATGATACAATATCTTGCCGAAGAAGTAGAGCTTCCTGAATTCCCAAAACAAAAAATCAGCCGCTGGATTAAAGACACTGCATCGGCTTATGGAAAAAAAACAGGTGAAATTGCGTACATTTTCTGTTCGGACAAACGTATTCTGGAAGTAAACAACCAATACCTGCAGCACGATTATTATACGGATATTATCACGTTTGATTATTCAGAAGGATCGATTATTTCGGGTGATATCTTTATCAGCCTTGATACCATTAAGAGCAATGCATCGGAATTCAAGGTAAGTGTGGACGAAGAACTGAAACGAATCATGATACACGGGATTTTGCATTTATGCGGTCAGGATGATAAAACGCCTGAATTGAGATTGGAAATGACACAAAAAGAAAATTCAGCGCTCGAAACGTACTCTGAATAACGTCATTTTAAGCTTATTTATCAATCTCGAAAGTTGATTTACTACTAACTCACTAATTTTGCAATTTAATGTTAAATAAAGGCTTGAGTTAAAGGGCAATTTATCATCATTAAAAGATTATCACTACTTTTGTTGCAGGATATTGTCAGGAATGATAAAATTAAAATGCTAAAAACACGTTCTAAGTCTAATTAATAGTACTCATTGAAAAATATGAAAATGAAACTAATTAGATTCTTTATTTTAGGTGTTTTTACGTTGGTATCTGTTCAACTGGCAGCACAGGATGAATATCATGCTGAGATTGGTGTAAACGGAGGAGGATCCTACTATCTGGGTGATGCCAATAGTCAGCTTTTTAATAACATGCAATTTGCATACAGTGGATTTTTCCGGTATTGTATAAATCCACGGTTAGCGGCAAAAATTGAAATAGCCAACACTGTTGTTTCGGGGACTGGTTTTAAAAATCAAGCACTTGCAACTGATGTGTGTGGTGAGTTCAATTTTTTTGATTTAGAAAAAAACGAGTATAAACAATTTAGTAAAACTTTTTCTCCCTATATTTTTGGAGGGTTTGGAGGAGTGGTTTATAAAGGAAACGAATCAAACAATAACCAGAGTTTTACTATGAGTATCCCGTTTGGTGTTGGGATGAAAGTAAAATTAGGGCACCGGTTGAATTTTAACGCGCAATGGACCACCAGGTTGCTTTTAGCGGATAATCTGGAACGTATGAGTACATTAAACAATTACCCCAAGTTAAACGGGACAAATATTTTTAATAACGATATACTTTCAACTTTTACCATTGGTTTAAGTGTTGATATTTGGAAAAAACTGTGTGATTGCGAGAATTCTGCTGTAAATAAAGATAGTCATAAATTCAGGAAAAAGTAATATTGAAAATGTCATCCTTCAAAGAAAAATTAGATATAACCCGCTTGCCAAAGCACATCGCGATTATCATGGATGGTAATGGACGTTGGGCAAAGGAAAGAGGGTATGATCGAATTTTCGGACATCAGAACGGAGTAACCTCTGTGCGTGAAACCACTGAAGCTGCTGCAGAGATAGGAATTGAATACTTAACCCTTTATGCATTTTCAACTGAGAACTGGAGCAGACCTCAGACAGAAGTGGATGCTCTGATGGAATTATTAATTGATACTATCGAAAAAGAAACACCTACATTGAATAAAAACAACGTTCGTTTGATGGCAATTGGCGATTTAAGCAGAATGCCGGGAAATGCAGGCGAAAAACTGCAACGTTGCATAGCCCAGACAGCGCAAAACACCGGTTTAGCGCTGGTATTGGCATTAAGTTATTCGTCGCGTTGGGAGATTACAAATGCTGTAAAAAGCATTTGCAGTGATGTTCAGGCAGGTAAATATGGCATAAATGAAATAAATGACGAATTGATAAGCAATCATTTGACCACACGGTCAATTCCCGATCCTGATCTGATGATCAGAACCAGTGGGGAAGAACGAATCAGCAACTTTTTACTTTGGCAAATAGCTTATACAGAGTTATATTTTACTCAAACGCATTGGCCGGCTTTCAGAAAAGACAATTTTTATCAAGCAATTTATGAATTTCAACAACGAGAACGTCGCTTTGGTAAATAATTCCACCAATTCAACAATCATTGACACTCCAAAATATATTATGCACTACAAAACGTTTTTCTCTTTCACCTTGTTGTTTCTTTTCTGTCAAATACTTGTAGCACAAACAACCGCGGTAAAAGACACGACCAGTTTGCCAACTATTGAATATAGCAATGCTACTCCAAAATATGAAATTGCCGCCATCACAGTTACCGGCGCTGGCAATTATGAAGATTTCGTGCTTATTGGTTTTTCAGGATTAGCGGTGGGTGACATTATTAATGTTCCTGGTGACGCTATTACCAATGCTGTGAAACGGTTTTGGAAACAAGGCCTTTTTTCGGATGTAAAAATAGTTGCTTCCAAAATTAAAGACGGAAAAATATGGTTGAATATTGCATTAAAAGAAAGGCCCCGTGTTTCGGAAGTAAATTATGTCGGATTGAAGAAATCGGAAATCGAAGATCTGGAAGTAAAAGTTGGAATTATCAAAGGGAACCAGATAACTCCGAACATATCGGACAGGGCAAAGAAAGTAATTGATAAATACCTGGAGGAAAAAGGATTCTTAAATGTGCTGGTGAATGTATATCAACGGAATGATCCTAAAAAGGCAGGATTTGTGATTGTGGATATTAACGTCGACAAAAAACTTAAAACTAAGATACATCAGTTGTTTTATACAGGAAATGTTGCGCTGACCCATGCTAAAATCAACAAGGCAATGAAGAAAACCAACGACCATAACTGGCGTAACTTCTTCCGCACCAAGAAATTTGTCAGGGAAGAATATGATAAAGATAAAATTGCCTTAATTGATAAATACAATGAAATTGGCTACCGTGATGCTTATATTGTGTCTGATAGCGTTGTGGCATTCGACAACAAAACGGTAAATGTTTATATTAATATCAGCGAAGGCAAGAAATACTATTACAGGAATATTAAATGGATTGGAAATACGATTTACCCGTATGACTATTTGAACACTATACTAGGAGTCAAAAAAGGGGATGTTTATAACCATAAAAGTTTAATGGCAAGACTCCAGAGTGATGATGATGCCGTCAGCAAATTATATCAGAACAGGGGTTATTTATTCTTTAATGTTGAACCGATAGAAGTTCAGATTGAAGGTGACTCCATCGACTTTGAAATGCGCATTTATGAAGGAAAACCAGCCACGATTAACGAAATAGGCATAAAGGGAAATACACGGGTATACGAACACGTTATCCGTCGCGAATTACGCACCAAACCAGGGCAACTGTACAGTCAGGAAGATATCATGCGTTCGTTGCGTGAGCTTGCTCAAATGGGGCATTTTGATCCTGAAAAAATCAAGCCGGATATTCTACCCGATCCTGAGAACGGAACGGTGGATATTAATTATGAACTTGAAACAAAAGGAAGCGATCAGATTGAATTCTCAGCAGGTTGGGGATCAACCGGAGTGGTTGGTAGTATTGGATTAAAATTTAGCAACTTTGCTATTCAAAACCTGTTCAGACCGGATACATACCGTATTGTACCTCAGGGTGAAGGACAAACACTTACCATAAACGGACGTACCAATGGGCAATCGTATTCATCGGTAAGCTTATCATTCCTTGAACCATGGTTAGGTGGAAAACGTCCTAATTCGCTTTCATCGTCTATCTATTATTCAACACAATCAGACGTGAGTAGCCGTTATGCTGCCAATTCAAGCAACTATATCAATTCGCTGGCAAGCAATTATGGGTATGGTAACAGCAGCAGCAGTTACAGTACTCTATACCAAAGCGAAATAGACCCGAATAAATACATGCGTACAATCGGTGCTTCACTTGGTTATGGCAAGCGCCTGAGCTGGCCGGATGATTATTTTGTCTTCCAGGGTGAATTATCATATCAATTATTTATGCTTAAGAACTGGTTGTACTTACCACCATTGAGTGACGGGAATTATAATAATTTCAGTTTGAATCTGACCTTAAGCCGAAGTTCTATTGACAATCCGATTTATACGCGTAGCGGTTCTGCCTTTTCACTTGGTTTAAAGATAACTCCTCCATATTCGTTGATTAACGGAAAGAACTATGCTGATCCGAAGATGACAAATGCTGAACGTTACAAGTTCCTTGAATACCACAAATGGAGCTTCAGCGGTAAAACGTTTACTCCTTTAACTCCCGACAGCAAACTGGTTTTAATGGGTAGGGCCATGTTCTCTTACCTTGGCGAATATAATGAAAATGCACGTTCACCTTTTGAAACATTCAATATGGGTGGTGATGGGATGTCAAGTTATACCAGTTACGGTACCGATTATATAGCAATGCGTGGATACACCAGCGGTTCATTAACTCCTTATGATTCAAAAGTAGGTGCAAATGTCGGTTACCTGTATGACAAATTCACCATGGAGTTACGTTATCCACTGTCATTGGAACAATCAGCAACAATTTATGCCTTAACATTCGTTGAAGCCGGTAACTGTTTTAATAGAATTGCCGATTACAATCCGTTTGATTTGAAACGTTCGGCTGGAGTAGGTGTACGTATATTTCTACCAATGTTTGGTATGATGGGGATTGACTGGGGATATGGTTTCGATAAAGTAGGCGGAACAAAGAGCGGAAGCCAGTTCCACTTTGTATTAGGACAGGAACTCTAATATATAAAACCCGGTTTAAAGACTATTGGGCATGTAAAATAGTTCATCCATCAAACAGTTTATTTTTTGGCAAAGTATTTGTAATAGCAAGATCACTTGATTTTAAATTTAATCTATTAAAAGAAAACAGAAAATGAAAAAATTAATTATTGCGCTCTGTTTATTAGTCGGGACTACCTTTGCTGTAAACGCACAGAAGTTTGCTATGGTTGATATGGAATATATTATGAAAAATATACCTTCATATGAAACAGCCAATGATCAATTAAACCAGATATCGAAAAAATGGCAATCGGACATAGATGCCCAAATGCAGGAGGTTCAGAAAATGTATAAGAACTATCAGACTGAACTGGTATTCCTGTCAGATGAGATGAAAACAAAGCGTGAAGAAGAAATTGTTGCAAAAGAAAAAGCTGTACAAGAATTAAAGCGTGGTTATTTTGGTCCGGAAGGTGAATTATTCAAAAAGCGTCAAAGTTTAATGAAACCAATTCAGGATGAAGTATATACTGCCATACAGGAAATAAGCAAGGATAAAGACCTTGAGCTTGTATTTGACAAAAGTTCAGCAATGAGCGTAATTTTTACTTCGCCAAAACTGGATATTAGCGATACTGTTCTCCAAAAATTGGGATATTCAAAATAATTTTATAAATTTGCAACCCGTTTAGAATAAATAATAACTCAAAATAAACAAAACATGTTCAAAAAAATTGCATTAGTATTACTTTGCGCTCTTCCATTTAGCCTGATGGCGCAAGAAGTTAAGTTAGGCCACGTAAATTCCCAGGAGATTTTAACTCTTATGCCGGAACGTGCCACCATTGAAAAAACAATCAATGACCTGCAAACTCAATGGGAAAAAGAATTGGTAAAAATGCGTGAAGAATATTACGCAAAAGTGAAGGAATTTCAGGAAAAACAGGCTACCATGCCAGAAAGCATTAAAACAGCCCGTCAGAGTGAAATTGGAGAAATCGAACAACGTATTTCTACTTTTAATCAAACTGCAAGTGCAGATTTACAAAAGAAACAACAAGAGTTGTTTTCACCTGTAATTGAAAAAGTGAAAAAAGCAATCAATGAAGTAGGTGCTGAAAACAACTATTTGTACATTTTTGATTTAAGCACTCAGGGTATCATTTACCAGTCACCTAAATCGAATGATGTAACACCATTGGTTAAGAAAAGACTTGGTCTTAAGTAAAAAGTATAACTGGCTTACTAAAAAAGGCTTTGATGGTACATACCATTAAAGCCTTTTTCCATTCAGATACTTAGGATAAGCATTCAAATTGAATGAACTGAATAGACAAATGATAACTGAGTTTGTTATTTGATAAAGTGGCTGAAAAAATCGAAGGGATAATATAGAATCATTCTGGGACCTGAGAACTTCATAACGTTGCGTATATCGTTTCGTTTATCCTTCCGGTAACAATGTGTCTGACAATTCTTGCAAGCCGCCTTATTCTCTTTAAAAGGGCAGTGAGTTAATCTTTCAAATGCATAGTCTCTCAAGGCATTGCATTCTATGCATAAACCGGAAGATTGTTGGTGTTTATTCCGGCAGTATATGCGAATCATATGATCTACAATTCGTTTTTCATATTCAATCTTATCCATTGATGCTTTCATATCATCCCTGTTATTCAGCATTCAAAAAGGAAACGAACACTTTTATTCTTCTCAAAATCAAACCTATTTCTTTAGTTTCAAAAGTTGTTGAATTTTCCCTTTAAAACTAATGTTTTCCATAAACCCTGAGAAGCTTTCTGCACCCGGACCGTAAGCAAAAATAGGAACCGGTACTCCTGAATGGTTCTTAGTCGAGAAAAGTGCTTTCATATTATCAGAACTGAATTTCCCGTTTAAAATAGTCATTCCTCCTGTTTCGTGGTCAGCAGTGATAATGACCAACGTATTTCCATCCTTTTTAGCAAAATCAAGCACCTTGCCAATTGTTTTATCGAAATCAAGCACTTCCTTAACCACTTGTAGCGAATTATTATCATGTGCTGCCCAATCTATCTGGGAGCCCTCCACCAGAAGGAAGAAGCCTTTTTTATTATTTCCAAGTATATTGATAGCAGCAACTGTAGCATCCGGTAACATGGAACCTCTCTCAGGCATTCCGGGGTTTTGATCATCGTAGAGCAAACCGGCTAATTTACCTGATTTGACTGCTTTTACTTCATCGATAGTATATGCAATCTGATAATTTTTAGTCTTCAGTTCGGTGGTAAGGTTACGACCATCAGTCCTGTCTTCAAAGTACTTGCGTCCGCCACCGATAAAGACATCAATGTCCGTTTTTAAATAATCAGCAGCTATTTCTTCAAACATGTCCCGGTTTACCTGGTGAGCGATGTAGGAAGCAGGTGTGGCATGTGTTACGGCACAAGCAACAACAATTCCCGTGGATAGTTTATTTCTTTCTGAGAGTTCAAGGATTGAAGGTACAGCCACAGAATCAGGACTCATGCCGATCATGCCGTTTTTGGTCTTCACACCACAGGCTAGAGCAGTTCCACCTGCACCTGAGTCGGTAGTAAAGTTATTTGAAGAATATGTCTTTGAGAAACCGCTTATGGTACAACGTTCTAATTCCAGGGTGTTACCATTGGCTACCATTCCGGCGTATACCTGAGCAAGTCCCATTCCGTCACCTATCAGAAAGATAACATTTTTAGGATTCTTTCCGGCAGAGAGTGATTGAATACTTAAGAAAACAAGTAACAGGAAGACAAGAACAGGTGTGTTTTTCATTTGGAAGTGGATGTGATCGTATTAAATGACTTTATTGAGATAAAGCATTGTTAATGCCCATTAATTCCTTTCTAATCAGCTTTAATCTTTCTACGACTTCAGACTGCTTGGCAATGACGTCTTTCTTCTGGCTTAATTTACGCTTTGCGCCTTCGAGAGTGAGCTTTTGCTCGCTGACCAGATAAATGATCGACTTAATAACTAAAATGTCGTCAGGAGAATAGAAACGGGTTCCTTTTGCGTTTCTCTTAGGGGTTAATTGTTTGAATTCCTTTTCCCAGAAACGCAGATTGGATTGATTCACATGAAACATACCCGCAACCTCAGAAATTGAATAGAAGAGCTTTTCCATAATCAATCAGATATAATTATTTAATAATCTTCAATCGTTGACCGGTTTTGATCTTAGATCCGTGGATATTGTTCCACTTTTTTAGTTTAGCGACAGAAACACCATTATTTGCAGCAATAGCTCCAATTGTCTGTCCTTTTTTTACCTTGTAATAAATCACTTTCCCATATCCTCCGGGAGTAATCGTTGAAGGAGATTGTATTATTTCAATTTCACTACGGCGGTTATTGATCAGTTCATCTGCCCTGTATGAAACGACTTCTTTGAATTTATCTATGAACGTATTGGCATAATTTAATGGCAGACACAAGGCATAAGGCTTGATATCACCGGGTATTATATCTCTTCTGTATTGAGGGTTCAAAAGCCTTACCTCTTCAATAGGCAAGTTCAATACCGATGATATTTGTTCTAAATGTATGCGTTGATGAACCATTACAGTATCCGTCAGAGCGGGCATATTCACAATAGCCGGGCATAAATTATGTTCTGATGCATAAATAAGCGAATAGTTGGCGGCTATAAAAATAGGAACATATCCCCTTGTTTCTCTGGGAAGATATGGATAGATAGCCCAATAATCACGTTTTCCACCTGATCTGCGAATTGCTTTGTTTACATTTCCCGGTCCACAGTTGTAAGATGCAATCACTAAATTCCAATCACCATAGATTGAGTATAAATCTTTCAAAAAATGAGCTGCTGCATTTGTAGCTTTTACAGGCGATAACCGTTCATCCACCAGACTATTAATTTCCAGTCCGTACATTCTGCCTGTGCCGATCATAAGTTGCCACAAACCTGCAGCGCCCATACGTGAAACGATGGTTGTATTAAGGGCCGATTCGATAATCGATAAATACTTTAATTCGTAGGGAAGGTTATTTGCACCCAACACCTGTTCAAAAATCGGAAAGTAATAATTGCTCATGCCCAGCATATATTCTACCTGACGGCGCTTACGCACCGTATACAAATCAATATATGCCCTTACTGTCGGGTTATAAGGCATTTCCATTAAACATGGCATCTTGGATAACCGTTGTTTATATATGGAATCAGAAACAATTCCCAGGTCATTGGTCGATTTACAGTTTGACGTATTAGCACGCTGAATAACCCACGACTGCAACATGTAGTCAAGTGTGTTATTAAATTCTGCCGGTATTGTTAATGTTGTATCTACTACTGACTTTTCATCAACAACAATTTTCTTGTTCTGAGAGAAGCAGAAAGTAGAACCAATTAACAATAATAATCCGATAGAAATCAGTGATCTAAAATTCATCTTTTACGCTGTTTTTTTCTTTTGAAGCAAACCTATTTTAAACTAAAACTACATTGTAAGCCAAGTGTATTGTTTACACCGTAACTATTTGCCAGTAAAGCCGGCTGAACATGCATGGATAAGCTGGGACTTATATCAAAGTCATATAATTGGGCATCCACATAGGCATCTACTATGGTCAGTGCATAATAAGCAATTGAAATTATAATGCTTAAATCGCGATACCTTCGAAAGCCATCCTGTGCGGTTTTAAGTTTCGTTGTATACACATCAATTCCACCCTCTCTTGGTATGTCATAACCCGGAGGCAGTACCTGATAAAAACTTATTTTACTGTGGTCTTTATCGACGATTGCCTGATATGAAGGATCCGTTTTATAACGCAGGATATCCAGATAAGCAGTTTTATATGACTGATAATTCCCGGAATTCCATGTTACGGCATAAGCACATCCTAAAAAACCGCCATACACAAGAGGTAATTTCCAATACTTCCGATTCATGATTTGTCCTGAACCGGGTAATATAGCTGCCATCCATACCACTTTAAAAGGATCGGGCTTAAAAGCTTTAGGCTTCACCGAATCAGCATCCTGTATAATTATTTCTCTGACAACCGGTTTGTCAAGCAGCCTGGCAACAGTATCCTTAGGCAGTTGATTCTTAATGGAATCGACCTGGGCCTGAACACCTGCTGACATCAGTAAAATAAAAAGAACCAGTATGCATGAATTTTTATTCACAAAATTCAGTATTAAATTTTATCGAACAACTCCATTATGGCTGCCAACTCCTCATCATTGGAAAAAGGAATGGATATTTTTCCTTTTCCTGCTGGATTACACGTAAATTCCACTTGTGTTCCAAAGACTTTATTGAGTTGATTTTTTAAATCATCATATTCCTGCAGACTCTTAACCGGATTTGGAGCAATAACCTTTGCTTTGGCATCCAGGCTACCTGTTTCTAAAAACAAGCGTACCAATTCTTCTACCTTTCGAACGGTAAAATTATTCTGTACGATTGATTCATACAGATGCAACTGTACAGCAGGATCATTAATGCCTAATATTGCACGGGCATGACCCATATCAATTTTTTTATCTTTAATGCCCATTTGTATTTCAGCAGGTAACCTGAGTAACCTCAGATAATTTGCTATTGTTGCACGTTTTTTACCAACCCGGTCACTCAATCGTTCCTGTGTCAGTTTATATTCTTCCATCAACCGATAGAAAGTCAAAGCTATTTCAATAGCATTCAAATCTTCACGTTGGATATTTTCAATCAACGCCATTTCCACTACCTGTTCATCAGCGGCTGTCCTTACATAGGCGGGTATAGTACTCAGACCTACAAGTTTTGAAGCTCTGTACCTGCGTTCACCTGCAATAATCAGGTATGTGCCATCATCATTTTTGCGAAGGGTAATTGGAGATATAACACCCAATTCACGGATAGAAGTAGCCAATTCAGTCAACGCATCTTCATCAAAATGACTACGTGGTTGATTGGGATTTGCAAAAATCAGATCCAACTCCACTTCACTAATGGATGAAGATCCATTGGTATTGATGCTATCAGTATCAATCAATGCACCTAAACCTCTTCCTAAACCAGTTATATTCTTTGCCATATATATTTTACGAAAACGTAGCTTATAAACAATTATTTCTTTTGAAACGGATCAATTAACCGGTAAATGCTTAGCAATTAATTCTTTTGCTAAATCCATATAATTCACCGAACCCTTCGATTCGGAATCATACAACAACACCGGCTTGCCATGACTTGGAGCTTCACTTAATCGAACATTACGGGTTATGACAGATTCGAATACCATTCCCTGGAAGTGTTTTTTCACTTCAGCATACACCTGATTTGCCAATCGCAGTCGATTGTCGTACATAGTGAGCAAAAAACCTTCTATTTCCATAGCCGGATTTAATTTACTCTTTATTATTTTAATCGTATTCAGCAACTTACTGATACCTTCGAGCGCAAAATATTCGCATTGTACCGGTATTATAACTGAATCGGATGCTGTAAGGGCATTCACGGTAATCAATCCCAATGAGGGGGAACAATCAATCAACAGATAATCGTACAATGGCTTTAAGGAACTAAGCATGTTTTTCATCACGCGTTCACGGTTTTCCATATTCAGCATTTCGATCTCTGCTCCTACCAGGTCAATATGGGAAGGTAGAATAAACAGGTTTGCCACCTCTGTTGGATGAATGGCTTGTATAGGAGGCACATTATCAATCAGGCATTCATATATCGTAAACTCCAATGAACGAATATCTATGCCCAAACCCGATGACGCATTTGCCTGAGGATCGGCATCTATTAACAAAACTTTTTTACCGAGCGAAGCTAACGAAGCAGCCAGGTTAATAGCTGTAGTAGTTTTGCCTACCCCACCTTTTTGGTTTGCTAACGAGATTATTTTACCCATTTTGTAAAAATTTAATTAGAAATTAATGCGACAATTTTTATGTAATTCCGGTATTAGATTAAAATCCATATCTTTATTACAACATTCATTTACTTAAAAACGCAATGCTTTGAATGCCACAACCATTGATTTAAACAACAAATTTTAATACCGATTGGCAAAGATAATAAAATTAATCCACCCACTCAATAAGCATTTTCACGTTCAAATAGAAATAAGCTTTTTTAAGTCAACTAAAATACAAAGTCTAAAAAATGTTTTAACACACGAAATTTAGTCCTTCTTTGTATTGTTTTATCTATTGTATTAACAAATTTATGAACCGGCATCGGGAATACTCTTCTCCATGTTTGTTCCTTGAATCGGATATTCCACATACAACTTCTTCAATACAGAAAACGGACAGGGTTCTTGTCCAATAAAGGAAAAGACATCCACAAACGTAATTGAAACAATTACATATCACAGTTGCTACTTATTTAGCTTTTGGAATTGTTTACCTGCCCTAAAAGCCATTATTTCCAGTAAATGGTAAATGAATAAATAGTAAATGTTTCAGGCTTGTTTTTCATTTGTTTTAGACCTCTTTTTCCATAAAATGAAGGCACAACGTTAGCAATACGGATATAAAACGGTTCTTTTAAATATCGTTTTATATCCGTTTTACATCCGTTTTATATCCGTTTTATATCCATTTTAACCTAAAGCAGGTCTATATAAGATCTAAAAACGATGTAAAAGAAGTCACCCGGACATGTCAGGTTGATTCCATGGCCTTTTCGCAGATAGAGGAGGGAAAATAAAGCTGTTCTTCCGGCTATGAATGACATTCTGTAATTCCTGACTCTTGTCAATCAATTATACAAGAAATGTAAATTAAGGTCTGTTGAAAATGATTATCTTTGCATCCATAAAAAAAAAGAGTTGTGTCAAAATCAGATCATTCTTTTTCAACAATTTCAATTTAAAGGTTTAAATAATTGACATGAAAATCCGAAAACATCAACATCTGCTTTTTATCATATGTCTGCCGATACTTGCCCTGATTTCATATTTCTATTATTTCCGCATTGATTTGACATCCGACAAACGGTATAGTATTGCTGAGCAAAGTAAAATGCTCATGGAGAAAACAGATTCGCAATTGAAAGTGGTGGTTTATCTGGACGGAGATTTAAACCCGGGATTTCTACGGTTAAAGAAGTCGACAGCAGAATTATTGGATGAATTATCGGTTTACTCTACTAAAAATATAGATATAAAATTCGAAAATCCATCGTTGGCAGACTCACCGGAAGAACGTGGAAAGAAATATACAGAACTACAAAGCAGTGGTCTGTTACCAACTGCTGTATATGAACGTGATAAAGAAGGAAAATCCATCCAAAAGGTCATTTTCCCCTGGATAGAAATGAGTTACAAAGGCAAGAAAGTGCAGGTTTGCCTGCTCAAAAACATACTGGGGAATTCAGGGGATGAAAACCTGAATATCTCAATCGAAAACCTGGAGTTTGAAATTACTGATGGCATTCGTCGGCTGGTAAATACAGAGGTTTCTAAGATTGCCTTCCTCGAGGGTCATGAAGAACTTACAGACGCTGAAACGTATGATATAAGCAAAACATTAAGCAAGTATTTTCAGATTGACAGGGGTACAATTGCTGACAATGCAACGATACTTAACAATTACAAAGTAATTATCATAGCCAAACCTACCAAACCATTCAGCGAATCCGACAAGTTTATTATCGACCAGTATATCATGCACGGAGGCAGGGTTTTGTGGTTGTTGGATGGAGTTCGGGTATCAAAAGAAAATCTGTCAACCATAGGCCTTTCACCGGCCATTGAACTTGATCTTAACCTCAACGATCAGCTGTTTCGTTATGGGGTACGTATCAACCCGGTCTTGCTGCAGGATGTACAATGTGCTTCAGTACCGGTAAATATTGCACCTTCCGGTGCAGCACCGCAATTCGAACCGACTCCCTGGTATTATGCCCCGTTATTGCTGACTTCCCCGGAGCATACGGTTACACGGAATATAACAGAAGTACGTGCTGAATTCTGTTCGGGTATTGACATTGTAGGCAACAACAAGCAGGTTAAAAGTCAACTGTTACTGGCCACCTCCGACAATACGCACATTGTTGGGGCTCCCACCACTATTGATTTAAACCAGAAAATTAAGCCCAACGATAAAGCATATTTCAATGCAGGTTATGTACCTGTGGCAGTAGCCATGGAAGGTATTTTTGAATCGGACTTTGCCAACAGGATGATCCCGGTAGGATTAACAAACACATCGCCTATCAGCAAACTGAGTGTTAACACCCGACAGATTGTGGTAGCTGATGGTGATATAATACGAAATGAGACAGCTGCAAAGGACAGCACAACGATACCTCTTGGGTTTGACCGGTATATGAACCAGCAATTCGGGAATAAGGATTTCATCCTAAATTCAGTGCTTTACCTGGCTGATAATGACGGGTGGATGCAGTTGCGTTCGCGTACATTGAAATTAAGATTGTTGAATAAAAAGATTACCAACGACGACAGGATTACCTGGGAGTTGGTGAATGTATTAACTCCGCTAATAATATTGCTCATCGTCGGAATCGGATATCAGGTTATTCGGAAAAGAAAATACACCCGTAAATAATTGTCGACAGGTACCCTGGTATCATGCTATTCCGGTATAAGAACCGCTAATATTAGTTAGAAAATATCAACATTTCTTTGAAGATCATGAATGACATGATCTTTAAAACAACTGCTTTTTATTAAATCCTGTGTTTCTTATTTAGATTATACGGGACGAATACATTTCGGAATAATTCCACCATTTAAAGGCTTCCAAAGCTGCAGTAGCACTTGTTACCGGCAATTTTCATGTGAAGTATCCTGTTAAATCACCACATAATAAAATGAATTTTTCAGAAAGGAAGAGAACTGAACGTATCTCTTTTTAAACTGATCTGAAACTATTCATTCTGAACATTATCAACCATAAAATGTTATTTGATGAGAAAAAAACGATAAAGATTGATTGTATGTATTCGTATTTTAAAATAAGTAACATTTATTCTTTAGCGTTTAATATTCAATAATTAAGTTCCAGATTTTTATAGAATCGGACCCCACAGTTCGCATTATAAATATTAGCGAACAGTATTGGATTTAGGATAAAATGGCGCATGGATAGTTATTTGTGGCTGAAGAAATCCTATTTATTTCACGTAAAGCATTACTGATATCAGATTTTAAATGAAGCATGTTTTTTTATGTAATTTAAAATTGTTACTCTCAATGGATCGGGTATAAACGAGCAAAAAAGGATTGTTAATTTACATAACACAAATTATTGTACCTGATAAATTGTTTGTTTTTTGTCTTTCACAACTAAACGGAATAACCCCGAAAATCCTAAAACGAGTAGGGAGCGTATGCCGAAAAGCTTAAGAGTAGGCATTAAAAATGCGATATGAAAAAAACGATTACACTTGCAATTATATTGATCATGACATTTATCGTAAATGCACAGTTGCTAAATAATTCTGGTATTTCCCCGGTAAAAAACAACCCGGATCATACAACATTAAATAAAGTAGACATTGGGAAACAAAAGAATTTTACAAGTGAAATACAGAGAGCAACTACTCATGTCAATACTTCTTCTGAGAATATAAATTTACTCTCTACGTTTGTTTCAAAAATTAAAACTACTGAAACAGACGTCAATACAGCATCTAAATCATTAATAGATAGCATCGTCACGAAAAAAGTATCCGGTATAAATTCTAAAAAAGATGTTTTTTATTATGATAAAAACGGGAATGATACTACTGTTCTCAGTTATGACTGGGATATTGCAACATCAAAATGGTTAATCAGTTTACGGGAGAAATCTGTTAAGGATAACAATGGATTGATACTCTCATATGAAACGTATATCTGGATAGGAGGTTTTTATTATATTGGTGGAAATAAATACGTGAATACATATAATACCAATAATAAAGTAGTTACTAAAACAGAATATTCGTGGAATACTTTAACCAGTAATTGGATTTACTCATCAAAATCCGAAAATTCGTATGATGCTCAGAATAATTTAATCACAACGATTGTATATTCCCGCGATAACAATTTAAATGTCTGGAATCAACTTACAAAGTCAGTATATAGTTATGATGTAAATAATAAGCTTATTTCTGAAACAGATTACAATTGGGACAGTATAGCTGTGAACTGGGTTAATAATATCAGAGATGATCATTCATACGATACGCATGGGAATGACACACTTACGTTAGGATACAAATGGGATAATGTTGGTTTAGTGTGGAACATTAACAATAAAACAAGATCCCTGTTTGACAGCAACAATCTTCCAACAGGGTTTGAATTATGGAATTGGAATAGTACCAATAATACATGGACAGGAGCTGGAAAACTGGCATATGTATATAATATCAACAAACAAACTACATCGTTTATTACTTATTTGTGGTATAGTAATAATTCAACCTGGCTAGCGTATACTAAAGTAGAATCTATTTACGATGGAAACAACAATAAAACCATCGAAAATAGTTATAACTGGAACACAGGTACCAGCTTATGGGATAAAGTGGAGATTTCTACTTATTATTATTCGTTTATTTCTACCGGTACCCCTACTTTATCAGCTACAAATCCGATTATATATCCAAATCCGGTATCAACTGAATTGCAAATTACCGGTTTAAGCGAAAATTCTAATATTTCGATACTGGATATTACCGGTAAAACTATTTTTACACAAAACAATATTGGAAAGACAATCGATGTATCAGCCCTGAACGAAGGAATTTACTTTTTGCAAATTGCAAATACAACCGGTAGAGTAAATTATAAGTTTATAAAAATTCGCTCCAAATAAATTTAAGATATACCATGAACCTTATTACTAAAGTTCAGGTAACTTTTATATTTTAAAATCAGTATTCGTGTAGATCAGGCCCTTCTAAATTCGAAAGATTTAGAAGGGCTTTTATTTAATACAACGGGACAGTGCTTATTTAGACATTTTTTAAATATCACTTATATTTACACGGCTATTGAAAACAATAACCTACCTGGCTTGTTTGATATATAAAGACATTAAATATAAAAAATTATAAATGGCAAAACTAATATTAATCCGTCACGGTCAATCCGTCTGGAACAAAAAAAATGTATTTACAGGTTGGGTGGATGTTCCTCTTTCATCGGAAGGGATTGCAGAAGCAATTCATGCAGGTGAAGAAATAGCTGATATTGAGTTTGACGTGATATATACTTCAGTACAACTTCGTGCAATCGGAACAGCCATGATTGCCATGGCAGGTAACAAAAGTGATAAAACTCCCGTCATAATACATGCTGATGGGAAAATGGGTGAATGGACCACCATTTACAGCGACTCCATGAACAAGAGTATTATACCGGTTTACAGGGACTGGCATTTGAACGAACGCTATTATGGAGAGCTGCAGGGAAAGAACAAAGCTGAAACCGCAGCCAGATATGGAGATGACCAGGTACACTTATGGAGACGTAGTTATGACATTGCTCCTCCCGGGGGTGAATGCCTGAAGGATACTGCAGAACGAACCATTCCATTTTTTAAAGAGACAATACTTCCTCAACTGCAAGCAGGTAAAAACGTACTGGTTTCGGCACATGGAAATAGCCTGCGCTCCATAGTTATGTTTATCGACAAGCTGTCGCAAGAGGAAGTACTGAAACTGGAAATACCAACCGGCGTTCCATTATACTATGAATTCAAGGACAATACATTAGCAAAATCAAGTAAATAATAGAGTAATAAAACTATTTTAAAGTTTAAACTTCTTTTCTATGACCTGACAGCTTATCGGTTTATAATATCGCATAACATTAAAAGAATCTGTACCAGAAATTGTTCAGATTCTTTTTTTGTATACAACCTGTTTTCAGCAATGATAATTATGTGAGCAAAGAAAGTAGGATTATGTACTATTTTTTATCACAGTCAATTCTGACTTTCAACGCACAGCCAGAACAACCACTACATTTACTCCAGACGCTGGGTTTACGAACCAACATTTTATAGATCCTCCAGCCTGTGTAGCCGATAATTACGACCCCAATTAAAATAACAATTATATCCTGTATCATATTTATCCAAATTTATGCAAATATTTGAAAACACTGAAAGCTATTATCCAAGCCAGAACCAGACTGTAACCTACCACTAAGAAAGCCCATTCCTAACTGTTTGTTTCATTTTTTAAATGCCTGTACCTTTTACGAAGTCACTATATAACAACAAAAACATTTCACCCCCTGCATGCTTCATTTGGGATTACATCCACATGTATCCGGATCTTTACAGGTCCTGGGATCCTTTGAAGCATACTTCAGGTTCTTCGTAATCTCTTTTTTAATATCGCAACCATTACAATCTCCGCATGGGGATGTTTCTTTCTTCCGGATATTCTTAAATACTGCATACGCTGAATAAACAACAGCTAAAACAATGATTGTATATACGATGATACTTTGTAACATATGACTCCTGCCTCCTGAAGGAAAACCAAATTAGTACTGTTTGAAGAAACTCTCTATCATTAAAAATCCAACTTATTCTGTCTGTAATTCACAAACCCACTATATGTGGGGTTAAAACAGACTCCCAATCTGAAACGTTGCGAATGTTATCAACCAGGCAATAACTGTGGTGTACACCATGGTAAATACTGCCCAACCCCAGCTTGATTCCTTCTTAATGGCAGCAATCACCGCAACACAAGGAAAATATATCAACACAAAAAGCATAAAGCAGAAACTCACTAATGGGGTAAATACTTTTTGCCCCTTCAGCTCGCCCTTGTTATGAGTTTGTGCTTTCAGTTCTTCCTTTAACGAGCTTGAATTCTCATCAGCTTTCATGTCTGCCTGATAGAGAATGCCCATAGTACTTACAACAATTTCTTTAGCAGCTAATCCGGTAATAATGCTTACACCCATTTTCCAGTCAAATCCTAATGGTCTGATCACCGGCTCTATGGAATGTCCCAACTGACCGATATATGATTTTTCCTGACGTTCCGACTCCTGATTTATCTCCAACAGCCTTACCTTAGCGTGTTTTTGATTCACATTGAATTGATTGTCTGATTGTACATGTTTTATTTGTGCACTATAATCGGTTGAATACACCGTATTCCTTGGGAAATACCCCAAAGCCCAGATCAGAATGGAAGCAAGCAAAATAACATTCCCCATTTTTTTAAGGTACTGTTGACCTTTGTGCCACATGTGAAGGCTTGTATTTTTCAGAGTTGGAATACGGTAAGGGGGTAATTCCATTACAAATGGCACTTCTTTTTTTGCAAATACAATCCGTTTCATGATTAAAGCTGTCACTACTGCCAGGACAATGCCTATTAAATAAATAGAAAATAATACCAACCCCTGATTAGCCGGGAATATAGCCGAAATAAGCAGGACATATACCGGCAGCCTAGCACTGCATGACATAAACGGGGTTATGATCATAGTCAGTATCCGGTCCTTTTTGTTGTCCAACGTACGGGTAGCCATAATAGCAGGTACATTACAACCAAAACCCATTACCAACGGGATAAATGATTTGCCGTGTAATCCTATTTTGTGCATCAGTTTATCCATGATAAATGAAGCACGGGCCATGTACCCCGTATCTTCCATTAATGAGATAAAGAAAAACAGGATGAGGATATTAGGTAAAAATACGATAACTCCACCTACCCCACCTATAATCCCATCCACCATCAAATCACGCAAAGCACCTTCAGCCATAGAGGTATGTACCCATTCGCTCAATAATCCAACGCCTGTGGTAATCCAGTTCATTGGATAACTACCCAGTGTAAAGGTAGCCTGGAACATCAGCCACATAAAGAAAAGAAAAATCGGGAAACCTAAGTATTTATGTGTCAGCAAATCATCCAACTCACGTTTACTTTCCCTTTTGTCCTTTTTAGGTTCTTTGTAAGTTTCCTTTAACGCACCATCTATAAATCCGTATTTAGCATCGGTTATGATCGTCTCTGAACGTTCGCCATATTCTTTTTCAAGCTGTACAATGGTTTGTTTAGCAATATTCTTGATTTGTTCATAGTTACTGAACTTTTCCAATTGAACAAGCGTGCTTTTATCTGTTTCCAGCAATTTTATAGCCACATAGCGGGATGATAATTTATCGGTAATCACCGGGTTTTTCCATATTACATCCTGTATATCTTTAATCGCTTTTTCAATCAGCGATCCGTAGTTAATATGAATGTGCCGCACACTCGGATCACGGTCTTCATATACATCAATCAATTTTTCAAACAATTCATCCACTCCTCTTCCTTTGGATGCAACAGTAGGAATAATCGGAATTCCCAGCATTTCACCCAGTTCATCATAGTCAAATTTCACTCCTTTCTTTTCCAGCTCGTCATACATATTCAGGGCAATCACAACCTTAATATTCATATCGATAAGCTGTGTAGTAAGAAACAGGTTCCGCACAAGGTTTGATGAATCGACCACATTCACTACAATGTCAGGCATTTTTTCGGTAATGTGCATGCGTACGTAGAGTTCTTCAGGGGAGTATTCGGTAATGGAATATGTTCCGGGTAAATCTACGATTTTAAAAATATAGCCATCCTTTTTCATTATGGCTTCCTTCGCATCCACAGTTACACCACTATAATTGCCCACCCGCTCGTGTGAGCCACTGGCAAAATTAAAAAGTGTTGTCTTACCGCAATTCGGATTACCCACCAAGGCTACATTAATAACTTTTCCTTTCTCCAGGGCCGAGACTTTAAGAGTATCTTCATCAATCATTCCTTCAAATTTAATCTCTGAAAGAGTAGCAGCCTCTTCGATCGAAACAACTTCCACCAGTTCTGCTTCACTTCGTCTGAGAGAAACATTATAGCCCATTATTTCATATTCAACAGGATCCTGAAAAGGAGCATTCTTGATTACACGAACCTTTTTCCCTTTTACAAATCCCATTTCAGTAATACGTTTCCGAAAAGCTCCATGCCCGAGTACCTTTGTAATTATGGCTTCATCACCTGTTTTTATATCAGAAAGGTATGTATTGTTTGTTATCATCTTATTATATACAAATTACACGAATTATTACGAATTTCACGAATTTTAGCGCTGTTATATTCAGTTGTTTAGTTGATGCTAAAACTCTATTCCAAAGCGAAGAAAGCCAACCAATGCATTTTTCAACTTAGTTTCTGTACCCGCCGGATTGATAATATATTGAATATCCGGTCGCAGATATATATTTTTAGTTACTTCAAACTGATACGTCATCTCAATAGCTGTTTCACTACCAACGATGTTACCATCAATCCCGGCATAAGCAATGGCAATACCAACCTGATCATTGGGACGCTTGTCGAATGGTCCTTTGCAATTTAGTCCGATGCTGAAATACCGGTTATTTTTATTCATTTCCTTTGGACTAATGCCTATTTGTGAGAAAACAAACAACTTGTTGCTGATCTGTTGGTCGCCTGTAAAATAAAAACCACCGTTTTTTTGTTCTACAGCTATTGTATCATTATGTTGATGGTAGTAAACTCCAAACTTATAGTTCCCTGTTTTCCCACTGATCAAACTCTTTTTGATCTGTAATTCTGTTACCGTAAGGAATCCCTGGTTCTTACTTAATTTCCATTCCGTATTATACGGATTTGTTTCAAAATCATCGGGTGTACCATCAAAAATAGCGGCTTCCCACAAAAACGTATCTGAGATATTCCATTTCACATTGGCTCCCAATGCTGTAAGCGGGAAAATAGGCGGTGCCACATTATCGGCAATACTTGATTGGATACCAAACGAGCTATTGGTAAATATAGATCCGCTTTCATTTGTAGCAAAATCAGCATTCAGATCCTGCAAACCGACTGTCATTTCAAGTTTCCCCAGTTTCTGTTTGTACCACAATTCATAAAGAAAACTCAGGTTTCCTGCCTCAATATTCGATATTCCCTGAAAGTCACCTACCAGAGTAGCTGAAGGCTCTCCTCCATGCGTATTCCCTATATTTACATACATCTTGCCACCTTTCCACCAGTTAGCCGTTTCGGTATTAAAGCCTGCTTTGATATTTGCCAGCCCCAGGTAGGTAGTTCCTGTTTTGATTCCTCCACTAAAATTACTTACTACATCTCCAATATAGGAAGCATTAAACTTAAATGGATTTTCCTTGCCGTTGACCAACTCCTCCGAAAATGCCAGGTTTGCATTGAAGCCTATAGCTATTCCTATAATCATTAGTTTGTACTTAATCTTCATAAGGGTTATTGTTGTTGTTTTCTAATGGTACAAAAGTACTATCGTCAAATCAACTCCTCTATCCCCAATAATGCTGATTGTGGCCTGAATCAGTAACTATTTATGGGTATACTTTCAGTTACACTTACACTTCACGTTGTATTAAACCTGTATTCATCTTCAAAATCTACATTCGTTTTATAAAAGCATATTTTTTTTAATCTCCTCCAATTCCACCAGCTTATTGACAATGGCGTAAATAGTAAGTCCTGCCGTACTGTGAATTTCCAGTTTTCGGGCTATATTCCTGCGGTGTGTGATAACGGTATGCGTCGATAGGAACAATTCCCCGGCAATCTCTTTATTTGTAAACCCCTTTACCACACATGTTATAATCTCTTTTTCACGCACACTAAGGGTATTGATTTCATCGCTATTCTCACCTGAAGGCGATTCATATAATTTCTCCAGCTTTTCTTTCATTTGCTCCACAGTCTCAAAAATACTGATCGTATCATCATAATTCCGCAAGAGACTCACATCAATGGAAGAGTACAACAGAGCAAGTGTTTTGAGTTTTGGATTAGATGTTTCTTCTTTCAGACTGGCTATATCAAAATGTCCCCAGAAAGCAGGATTAATAATCAGGATATCGGGCTTGTGCAGACCCAGGTAATTATTCAGCGTATCGATGGAACTTATTTCAACAGGCTGGATTCTGAATCCGGGGATGCGCTTCAATACAACGGTGATACCACTGCGGATAATAACTGAAGGTTCAGCAATAGCTATGGTCAGCAGTTCCTTATTCATTTTACCAAACTCTTTTTCCGTTCAATATCTTCAATCGCCGGTACAAATAAATAGTCTTCCACCTGACCGTGCGAAGCTAAATCTGTTTCGCAGGAAAGGATATCGAATAATACTTCCGTCAGCAAATGATTGCTTCCTTTAGCCGGATAATACTTGATTAATATATTTTTCAGCTCTTCGAGCTTAGAATCAATCTCGTTATGCCGTTCATGGAATACGTTGATATTGTATTTCGGATCTTTTTCCCCTTTCAACAGCTTTAATACATATGGGAAAACAACCTTGTTTTCGTAGTCCATATGCTTTCTGACTTCTGAAAAGTATTCATCAAAGAATTTCATAAAAATAACCTCGTATGGTATACTCTGATCCGGTGAATTGATGGCTGAAAGTAATTTGTTGCGTATTGCCGGAAGTTTGAAATCCAGGAAGTATACATGCGAATTCTTCAGATAATCAATGAGTGTGACGATTGATATATTGTCATAGTCGTTGCCTACTTCAAAATTCTCTTCGGTCAGAAAATTGACTACTGCTAAAAATGTAGGACAGTCGATGCCATTTAACCTGCAAACTTCTTCCACTGTCTTATCTCCAAACCCCAACGACAATCCAAAACGGTTTATCACCAATAACAATGAATGATTTTCATTTATCAGATCACTCATTTTTTCATTTGACGAGAATTTCTGTTGTTTTTGCATGTACGTCCTACTTTTATAGCACTGATCCTTTTATACTTACTCCCGATCGGAATACTTCTATTATCAATCCTTTTTATCTCCAATTACACCTTAAAAAAGCATGATTCACTATCAACTACAACATCATACTATCCGTTACTAAGCACCATCTGGTTCACTATATCCCTTATTTTTACTTTTTGATACAAAGATAGTTATTTAGATTGATTCTAAAGACTGATAGCCTATAAAATTGAACAATAATTTTGTTTTCCGCACAAATCTCAAATCATACACACAAACCAAACCTCAAAGTGTACAAAGTACCTTTGAGTGTTTTCTTATACTTTTGTGTCAGAACGACACAAAAGGTTTGTGATATTAAATTTAAAATTGCTATTTTTACAACTTTATATTCATCTTACACCAACAAGTATGAATTTCAACCGGAATACACTAATTCTTACCATAAAAATCAACATACTATGAAACTCATTTTTGTACCTTCAGCAGCATTAATAAAAAAGTTGAAAAATCACCGGCTATTCAAAAGGCTAACATTTTTCACTATCGGAATAAGTACAACCATTTGGTTTCTGGTACGGGTTATTCCAAAACCATCGCGTGCTGCTTACCCATGTATGCAGGCATCTGCACCCATCATGTCAGCCTTTGTACTTTATCTGCTTTCCATTACAGGTGGGATTACTGCCTGGATGAAAGCAAAGACATTCATCAAAAACCGGAAATACGGGTATGCTGCTCTTTTTGCTGTGGTTGCATTGGTTTGCATGTCTATCGTTACTGTTCAGAATTCCGATACATTGTATGCACAGGTAAAATCAGTGGTTAATCCTACCAAAATGCTTATGGGGAGCAATGTACCGGTTGGTATTGCCAAAGGCATTTACCCGGGAAGAGTGGTATGGGTTCATAATCCGGGTGTATCCAACTGGGACGGTGAAACAGGTTTCTGGTTTGAAGATCGTTGGAACTCACAGGAAAAAGCCACCAATATGGTTACTAATGCGCTTGCCAATCTTACAGGGGATAAAAACGAGAAGAAGGCATGGGCAAAACTATTTATTACTTTCAACAAGTCCGGGAATCATGGTAACCATGGCTATATCAATACTGAGAAGATTGCCATAAAAGTCAATGAGAACAACACGTACTCACACAATGATAGTCCTGAAATCAATGTATCCCCACAATTAGTTTATGCACTTGTAAAGAGCTTAGTAACCCAGGGAGGCGTACCGCAGAACAGGATAACTGTCTTTGATGCAAGTCGTTTTATTACAGATTACACATTTAATAAGTGCCATTCAGACTTTCCTAATGTCATTTTTGTTGATAACATTGGAGGAGAAGGTCGTACAAAATCTACCTACACAGCCGAAGCCATGCATTATTCAAAAGACAATGGCAAACTGGCACGTGGGTTGGCTACCTGTGCCATTGAAGCTGATTATCTTATCAATGTAGCCTTACTGAAAGGGCATGTCGGGCAAGGTGTTACACTTTGTGGGAAAAACTGGTACGGTGCAACTGATATTAACGCTGACTGGAGAAAGAATGCCCATAATAACTTCGACCAGGATCGCAATGGAGGCAACAAGTACGTCACTTTTGTTGATTATATGGGACACAAGGATCTGGGTGGAAAGACAATGCTGTATCTGATCGATGGTTTTTATGGTGCCAAATCAGTAAACGGATTGCCTAAACCCATGTGGAAAATGAAGCCCTTTAACGGGAACTGGCCTTGCAGTTTATTTGCTTCCCAGGACCCTGTAGCTATTGATGCCGTCGCCATAGACTTTATTTCAAGCGAATGGCCTGATGCTCCCGATATGAATTATGCCGATGCCTATTTACTGGAAGCCGCCAAAGCAAACAATCCTCCTTCGGGCACGATCTACGATCCTGAGAATGATGGAATAAAATTAAAGAGTCTGGGAGTATTGGAACACTGGAACAATGCTATTGACAAACAATACAGCCGGAATATGGGCAAGAAAAACGGTATTGAACTGGTTGCAGTTCAATAGGTCATCACAAACCCCACAAACCAAACCTCAAAATATACGCAGTACTTTTGAGTATTTTCTTAATAATCAAATAACAAATGGTTTTTCACATACCAAAATACAAAAGAGGCAAACGTTTTCGTTTGCCTCTTTTGTATCAATAAGGATCATTCTTAATATTTAATTGCAGTTATTTAATGACCTGTCTGTTAACCTGTTCAAGAATGCCAGTCAATAGTTTAATAATTATTAATTTTTAATTATTAATTATAAAGTTACTCCTGATTTCCAGATAGCAATTTCCCTGTAATTTTTCTTCTCGTTATTTACCGGTTCGCCACTTGCCACTTTTATCAGGTATTCCACAAAAGCTTCATGGGTATCTTCCATAGTTTTGTTTTCAAGGATAACGCCTGCATTAAAGTCAATCCAACCCGGTTTATTTGTTGCCAGAGCAGAATTCGTAGATATCTTCATGGTTGGCACAAACGACCCGAATGGCGTACCCCGTCCTGTTGTGAAAAGTACAATCTGACAACCCACCGAGCCCAATGCTGTTGCTGCCACCAGGTCATTTCCCGGTGCACTCAGCAGATTAAGTCCTTTTGTATGAATTCTCTCACCGTACATAAGTACATCCTTCACCACCGATTTTCCACATTTCTGTGTACAACCAAGTGATTTTTCTTCCAGGGTAGAAATACCACCTGCCTTATTTCCGGGAGATGGATTTTCGTATATCGGTTGTTCGTTTTTAATAAAATAGTCCTTGAAATCATTGATCAGGTGAACGGTTTTATCAAACAGATCCGTCGTTTCGCAGCGGTTCATCAGAATTGTTTCAGCCCCGAACATTTCAGGCACTTCCGTCAATACTGTTGTACCTCCCTGAGCTACTACAAAGTCGGAAAACACTCCGAGCAATGGATTGGCTGTGATACCTGAGAATCCATCCGATCCACCGCACTTCAATCCCACTTTCAGTTCACTAAAAGGTACTTCGGTACGGACATCAGTAGAAGCTAAGGCATAAATCTCACGCAACAGAGTCATTCCTTCTTCAAATTCGTCACCCACTTTCTGTGTTTCGATAAACTTCACACGTTGTGGATCATAGTCACCGAGCAATTCGCGGAAAACAGTCAACTGGTTGTTTTCACATCCCAGCCCAACTACCAGTACGCCACCTGCATTCGGGTGCTTTACGATATTCTGAAGAATCTTACGGGTATTCTCATGATCCCCCCCTAACTGGGAGCAACCGTAATTATGCGGATAACCGACTATGGCATCCACTCCTGCCCCGTTTGTTTCTTTTTTCAACGCATCAACCAGCTGGTTTACGGTACCATTCACACATCCCACCGTAGGTATAACCCAGACTTCATTCCGGATACCAACATCACCATTCTTGCGACGATACCCCTGAAAGGTAAGTTTCCGATTGGCAATCTCAGGGTATTCAAGTGCCGGGGCATAAGTATAATCCAACACCCCATCCAGGTTAGTCTTGATGTTCTTTTCGTTCACCAGTCCCCCCTCAGCAATGGCATTTCGGGCATGACCAATGGCATATCCGTATTTTACAATGAATTCGTTTTCTGCAAAATCTTTTAATGCGAATTTATGACCTGCAGGAATCTCTTCGACCACCAGGATCTCAGTTCGGTCCACTACGACCAATTCACCAACTTCCAACGTTTCCAATGCAACTGCCACATTATCTTCCGTGTTGATCTTTAAATATTTGGTTTGCATAAAATTACAAGCTTTTGTTTGTTATTGTTACTGAGTAAGAGGTAAGGAGTAAGAGGTAAGGAACTTGAGCTTTGAGTTCATTCCTCATTTCTCATTTCTCATTTCTCATTTCTTTCCTCTTACCTCTTACCTCTTACCTCTTCTTATGACGCTAGTCCTTCGTTTCTCTTCATTTTTTCCAACGGAGTCAATGCAAATGGTTTTTGACCTTCATGAAGCACCGCTTTTACTGTTTTCAACATACCATTTTCCTGAATGGAAGTCAGATAATCAGTTACTTTTTGAGTTAATCCCGGAATTTTATTCAGATTTTCATCCCAGATAAATTTAGCTCCCAGTACACCTTTGGCCACTTCTTTCACGTTATTGGTACTCCACAATTGAGTCAATAAATCCATGATCGCTTTATCGTCGTTTGGAACAATGGTATCTTCACCACGTTTTCCACCTTTGTAATATGTAATGATAGCAGCCAATCCAAGAACCATAGCCGAAGGTAATTCACCGATTCTTTCCATGTAAATTTTCATTCCCGGCAGGTCACGTGTTTTAAACTTAGGAAATGAATTCAACATAATGCTGGTGACAAAGTGTTTCACGTATGGATTACGAAAACGATCCAGTACATCATTCCCGAACTTTTCAAGTTCTGCTTTAGGCAAATCAAGTGTTGGAAGCAATTCATCAAACATGATTTTCTTCACAAAAGCACCCATTACGTCGTCTTCAACTATTTCACGTACAATATCGAAACCAGCCAGGTAACCTACCGGTGCAAGCACTGTATGAGGTCCGTTCAATAAAGTTACTTTACGGTCATGGTAAGGTTTTTCGCTTGGTACGAACAATACATTCAACCCTGCTTTATTGGCAGGAAATTCTTTGGCTACCGATTCGGGAGCTTCAATCACCCACAAATGGAATATCTCAGCCTGAACTACCATTTTATCTTCCAGTTGGATCTTTTCCAATATCTCACCAATTGTTTCGCGAGGATAACCCGGTACAATACGGTCCACCAATGTGCAATAAACACCACAGGCTGATTCAAACCATGCCTTGAAGTCTTCACCCAGGTTCCACAATTCAATATATTGTTCAATGCATTTTTTTAATTCAGTACCATTGTGAAAAATCAATTCACAGGCAAAAACAAACAATCCTTTGTCAGCAGCACCGTTGAAAGTCTTGAAACGGTGAAACAACAACTGGGTCAGTTTACCAGGATACGAAGAAGCTGGAGCATCTGTAAACTTACAGGCAGGATCAAAAGTGATACCGGCTTCTGTGGTATTTGAAATCACAAAACGCATGTCCGGATTTTCACCCAGTTTAAGGTATTCATCAAATTGTGTGTACGGATTCAACCCACGGCTGATCACGTCAATCAATTGCAGGCTGTCTACCTGTTTTCCTTTGTCAAGTCCCTGAAGATTCAGGTGATACAAACAATCCTGTTCATTCAGCATATCCACCATACCATTAGCAATAGGCTGAACCACTACGACGCTGCTGTTGAAATCAGCCTTTTCGTTCATGTTCCAAACAATCCAATCCACAAATGCACGCAGGAAGTTACCTTCACCAAACTGAATAATTCTTTCGGGATAGCGTTTTGCGCTAACATTTTCTCTGTTTAACCTTTTCATATCTTTTTTATTTTGTTAATTTAAAAAACACCTCTACCTTGTTGAAATATTCAACAAATATACCTGCCTGATTTTTAATTCAAAAAATCAGAAAGCTGAAAGTTCTTTTTTTTGTTTTTGTTGTTTTGGAGAAGAGGGATTCTCTCCGTAGTTGCAATGTGATGAAAAGTCAGTACTAAACTTTTCGAAGTATTAGATAAGGATTTTTAAAAGAAGCACAAAAGTACTAAAAATTTGCCTGTTTTCACTTGGATTTTTTGACAATAATAGTGTAATAATTGGTATTAACTGCCATTTTCAGCCTGTTTTACAGAAAAAAAGTAAAAATACCGTCTGCGCACACGGTGTTTTTTGTAATATGGAATATTAGTTGAATATTTATCCTTCAGGCAAATCTTTCGTTGTACGAAGTACACGAAAGTGTTTTCTTGATAAAATAAACACTCAACATACTTAGTAGATAAACACTCAACTGTACTTCGTACAAGTTGAGGTTTGTTCGTATACGTTGAGGTTTGCTCGGTGGCGTTAAAATCCTTCAAACCTCAAACCCTTCAAACTCTTCAAATCGAAACGCGGTGTAGATCCCGATTCATCAGGGCCCTTCAAACTCTTCAAACACGGAACGCTGAACACAGAACACGGAAAGTTATCTACCAGGTGACGCCTTCGTTTAGAATCCTGTTCTTACGAATAACGAAGCCGTCACTAAAATCAATAGCTAAAGTTATTCTTGTTGCAGAAGCCTCCTGTTCCCACAACGCGGATCGCGGAACACTCCCCCAACCCTTCAAACTATCAAACTCTTCAAACTCTTCAAACCCTTCAAACTCGGAACGCATTCTACATCTGTCCATCATCTTATATAGGTTATCCCATAGTTGTCCCATAGTTGTCCCATAGATATCCCACCTATATCCCATATCATATAAGAGGTGGAATATGTATGGGATAATTAAGGAATACCGATAGATAAACTAAATAATACCATAAAAGAGATGATGGAGAGGTATAAGAGAAGTGCATCAAAAAGCAAAAATAATTCAGGGCATGTCATATAATAAATTAGCGAGAAAAATATGAATTATTGCCTGTTCTTTAGCACGTTGTGAATATTTATTTAATTTTACCCACCGGCAACTTTCAATAAATACTACGGCAACAGGGTTTAAATACTTCCAAAGCATGAACATGACAATTGATTTAGAACGGGATATTGTTACAATCCGATAAAATATATTAAATTTGTCGGGTAAAATTCAATTCTGGGATATAAACAAGATAAGTAAGCATATGTTGGTTTCAGAGACCTCACTTCCGGATATGTGCATCATTCAATAAGAAATGGGAATACCTGTGGCAGGGATTTGTACATCTGATTAAGTTTAATATCCCTGGAGGCTGAGGACTATTACAATTATACATTATGGAAGTATTAGAACAATTTGTTAGCAGTAAGACCAGTCATCCATCCGATTGTGAAGACAGCATTTTTGTGTCTGATAATTTCGCAGCTGTTATAGATGGTGTAACCAGTAAGTCAACTCGAAAATACAATGAGGAATCACCGGGAAAGGCTTGCTCACAACTTCTGAAAAAAGCACTGGCAGATCTCCCCATTACATCCACGGCAAAGCAGGCGGTTGAATTTCTGACTTCGGCAGTCTATAGGCTTTATACGAATCCGGGACTGGAAGAGCAATTCATCCATTTACCTGTTGAAAGGGCCAGTGCTTGTATTGTAATTTACAGCTGTTATAGAAATGAGATCTGGATGGTTGGGGATTGCCAATGCATGGTTGATGGCATGCAACATTCGAATACAAAATACAGTGACTCTTTATTATCGGACATTCGGTCGCTTTACATACACACAGAACTTAGACTGGGTAAGTCGTACGAAGATATCCGGACAAAGGATACAGGACGGGAGTTTATATTACCATTACTGGAACGGCAATCGTTATTTCAAAACTCAGCAGAGAAGAATGAATTCAGCTATGGTGTGATAGATGGATACCAGGTTCCTGAAAGGGAAATAAAAGTGTTTAAACTTTCTGATCCAACCTGTATAATCTTAGCTTCGGATGGCTATCCCTGTTTGTTTGAAACATTGGACCAAAGTGAAAAGTATCTGAAGAAAATGCTTAAAAAGGATCCGCTGTGCATACAGGAATTCAAGTCAACAAAAGGACTTCTACCGGGCAACCTTTCCTTCGATGACAGGGCATATCTAAGGCTCAGAATAACATAAACACTTACCTTTTTGTACTCAACGAAGTTGGAAGCTACACTTCTGATTCTAAATATGATTGAAGAAAAAAAATATTCATACAACTAATTTTTAGTGAGAGTTGTTATAGTATTTAAAAATCTAAATCAACAGATTATGGAACAGAATTGGATGGAATCACTCGAACCTCTTTTGCAGCAATATGGCAAACGAAAGCATCCGCTGGAGTATAAAAACAGGTACCAGTTGCTGGTAATGATTATACTTTCGGCACAGGTATCAGACAGGAATATAAACAAACTGGCACCTGTATTTTTTGAAGTTTATCCATCGATGAGTTCACTGGCAAAAGCTACACCTGAAGATTTGCATAAGATCATTCATACGGTCATGAATTTTGGGAAAAAGTCGGATGCACTTGTAAAGATGGCCCAACAGATTGGTGATGATGACAAGATACCGTCAACTATGGCAGAACTGACCAAACTTCCTGCTATCGGGCGTAAATCAGCCAATATCGTCATTCGTGAGTCAGGATGTCCTGCGGAGGGTATAGTCGTCGATTTACATGTGGTCAGGGTGGCTCCACGCATAGGAATTGCAGAAGGTGATAACCCTGAAAAGATTGAAAAACAACTTATGAAACTGGTACCACAGGATCGTTGGAATGAAATTGGGATGGCCCTGTCGTTTCTGGGTCGTGAGATATGCCGGCCTACCGATCCCGATTGCAAAACATGTGTAATGAATCAGGTTTGCAGGTATTATAACGAGAAATTGAAATAAAAAACCTACCATGTTACAATTATGTAATCGTAGATACTTAACGGCATAGTCATTAGATTACAAGCGCTTATTTGTCAGTTAATTATGAATTATGAATTTTAATTATTAATTACCTATGTGTTTCACGGTGGCAATAATGAAAGATGGTGTTCTGATGACTGTAGAAGAATACTACAACAGCCTTCCCGTAAAAAAGAAAAAGGACGTACCTCCCATGCCTGAATTTCCGGATTTGTACCTGGTAAGCGGCTTTAACTATCCCAAATTACCCATTCTAAAAAACGATGCTATTGAAATGTACAAATGGGGCCTGATTCATGCAGGTGTAAAAAACAACGAGGAAGCTAATGTGATCAGGGGTAAAACGCTGAATGCAAGAAACGATACAATTTTTGAAAAAAGATCCTATCGCCTGAATATCCTGTCACACCGTAGTTTGTTACCTGTATCTGGCTTTTACGAATCTCGTGATCTGAACAACGTGAAGTATCCGTACTATATCGAACCAAAAAATGCTCCCGGTTTTATGCTGGGGACTATCCATGATCACTGGGCAGATAAAACAACCGGAGAAACACGGGACACATTCAGCATTATTACAACAGAAGCGAACCCGCTGATGGAGATGATTCATAATATGAAAAAGCGAATGCCCTTGATATTGAGTTTTGAAGATTGTCAAAAATGGCTGGATCCCAATTTATCCACAGAACAAATCAAGTCCCTAATGAAACCGTATGACGATAAACAAATGAAAGCCCACCCGATCAGCAAAACAGCCAACAACCCGCACATAGACCGGAATTACAAAGAAATAACAGAACCTGTTTTCTATCCTGAATTAGAACAACTGAGTTTATTCTGATATTCTGAGAATGATCAGATATTTAATATCAAATTAGGATGAAAATAATTGAAACGTAAATGGAAGAATTGAATATAATATTTAATTCTTCCATTTATCTATATGAACTTCATAGGTATATAAAAAAATTAATTTAGAATATAATTACTTTCTATTTCTGATATGACAATCATTAAAAAAAGAAAATCCCCTGCAGGTTGTGACACATGCAGGGGATTGTTTTATTTGAGTTAAGATATGATTCGGTTACAGTTTCAAATCCTGTACTTTCAAGGCGACACTACCTTTTACATTCGCCTGGATACGAACAGCACCGGGGACTAAACTCAGGCTTGTCACGCTCAGGTCATTTAATTTACCTTGCAGGGTTACGCCATTATAAATAGGGTAATTGCTTAGCATCTGATTGACTTCATTCTTCATTTTATCAATATCAGCTTTCACCGGATACGTCAGAAAAGGAGCAATCTTCTTGAGAATCACACCATGCATCAACCAGTTGGCAGATTTAATCAAAGCACTTTTGGTCTTCACGTCAAACTCAGGTTCTGTAATTTCTACAGCCAGTTTCGTTGGATTATATACCAGGTTACCGGTAAAATAGATCCGTCCTTTGTATGATCCTGTCACATCTGCAATAAACATGGCCTTTCCTTCACTACCAAAGATGGATAAATCTGCAATGGTGATGACTTTACCTCCTTCATTAAATGTTTTGTTTACCAATTCCTTTTTAGCCATTTCAGATATTTTGTCGAACGTAACATCAGCACCTATATTCAGGTTGAATTGCTGGGCTGGACGATTGACAAACTTAAATGCAGGAAGAGCTACCGGAGCATTCGTTGCCGGCTGTGCACCCATAAACGATTCTATCTGCGCATACAAAGCAATGGCCAGATTCAGTTTAGTACCGGTAGTGGTAAAAGGGGATACATAAATGTCTTTCGGAGTAATGCGGATCCACAAATCATTAGCAGCATTGGCATGAATGGGCTTTTGAACTTCAGTCCAAGCCTGCGAAATGTATTTCTTCATATCAATGGATTCGGCCAGTGTTTTATCAATCTGGGCGGAAATCAATTTATCACATTGTGACAAGGCGAAACTGGCAATGGGAGTTACCGGAACAGTTACACCGACTACGTTCAGCTTAGGAGTCTCAATCCATTCATATCCCGAAGAAGCGGTTTTTGCAACCAGCTTCCAGTTTTTATCCATACTGATCGTGGTCTTATAGGTAAGTGCAATACTACCTGTTGCTTCATAGTGATCACCCACCACATACCCGAATTTCGATACCTGCCATGCAAAACGAGTCCACACTTTTAACGGAACACGATACTCAATAACGTTATTATTGATAGTAAACGTAAAATTTTGAGCCTTCGACACTTTTACAGCAAGGTCTTTGCCGGAGATTTTAGTACCTTCGAAGATAATGCCAGTCATCTTTTTATTGATAGCTGTTTCCAGTTTCTTAACATCAAGTTCAACCTTTAAAGGTAGTTCAGATAATGCAGGTGAAAGGTTGGAAGGTAAATAGGACTCTTTTGGTTTTTCAATCTGCAATGTTTTGCAGGATGAAAACAATAACACACTAAAGGCTATTGATAAAATAATGTTCAGCTTTTTCATTTATGTAATATTTGTTTATTATTTAGCGCGTTGCGCAACATTAAATCAGGCGGGATTGTGAATAAACACAGTCAAAAAGAATAATTTCCTGACTTGTAATTCAGGGATTAGATTTAAAGTGCAAAATTAACGTTTTTAGTTTAGATAAAGCAAGAACTAGTGTTAAACAAATACATCCTTGATTATAAAGTACTAAAACAATGTTGTTTTCATTGTATCCATAATTGGATATGAACCGATTTATACGGTTAAGATAATCCTGCAACAAAAAAAGTGGTTAAACGTTTCACATTACAGGTGAAACATCTAACCACATTTATTTATTACTTCTATGTATTTATTTTAAAAGAGCATAATCAATCACTTCCATGATATCATTTACATAATGGAAATTCAGTCCTTTGAGATAAACAGGTTTTATTTCGTCAATATCTTTTTGGTTATCGGCACAAAGAATGATATCGGTAATCCCTGCACGCTTGGCAGCAAGTATCTTCTCTTTAATCCCACCAACAGGAAGTACTTTCCCCCGTAATGTTATTTCACCGGTCATAGCCAGGTTCTTTCTTACTTTCCGTTTCGTAAAAGCAGATACCAAGGCAGTAGTCATAGTGACACCCGCTGAAGGTCCATCCTTAGGAATAGCACCTTCGGGCACATGAATATGCACATTCCATTCTTCGAATAACTGACTGTCAATACCTAAGTTATCGGCATGCGATTTAATATATTCCAGTGCCAGTATGGCTGACTCCTTCATGACTTCTCCTAAATTACCTGTCAGGGTAAGATGAGGAGCCTTGCTTTTACTTAAGCTGGATTCAATATACAGGATCTCACCACCAACCTGTGTCCACGCTAATCCGGTTACCACACCGGTATATTCGTTTCCCTGGTATTTATCCCTGCTGTATCGGGATGCACCCAGGTATTTCTTTAAATCCTCTATGGTTAATTCAACATTGTATTTTTCATTGGTTGCTACATGCCTCGCAACCTTACGCATCAACCCTGCAATCTGCCTGTCAAGTTCACGCACACCCGATTCGCGGGTATACGATTCAATCAACTGATTAATTACAGGCTTTGTCAGACTAAAGTCTGCTTCTTTTAAGCCATGATTTTCAAGTTCTTTTGATATCAGGTGACGACGGGCTATTTCTATCTTTTCTTCCTGTGTATAACCGCTCACTTCAATCAACTCCATACGGTCGAGCAAAGCACGTGGTATGTTACTTAGATTATTTGCAGTAGCAATAAACAACACCTTCGATAAATCAAAATCTACATCCAGGTAATTATCATGAAAGGCAGTATTCTGTTCCGGATCGAGCACTTCAAGCAATGCAGAGGAAGGATCTCCCTTATAATCGGTAGTTATTTTATCAATCTCATCAAGTACAAATACAGGATTTGCGGAATCAGCTTTCTGTATATTTTGCATAATTCTTCCGGGTAATGCACCAATATACGTACGACGATGACCACGGATTTCAGCTTCATCATGTAATCCACCCAACGAAACACGTACATATTTTCTGTTCAGTGCGGTAGCAATGGACTTTCCTAATGATGTTTTCCCTACTCCCGGAGGGCCATATAAGCAAATGATAGGTGATTTCATATCACCTTTCAGTTTGAGTACAGCCAGATGCTCCATGATACGATCTTTCACCGTATCCATGCCAAAATGGTCTTTATTTAGTACCTTCTGGACATTCTTCAGGTTGAAATTATCCTTTGTAAATTCATTCCATGGCAAATCGAGCATGGTCTCTATATAATTCAACTGAGTAGAATAATCGGGTGAATGCTGACTCATCCTTTCCAGCTTCTTCATCTCTTTATCAAAGATCTTAGCTGTTGCGTCATTCCACTTCTTTTCACCTGCACGTTCCCTGAAATCAGCAACATCCTGTTCAGGTGAACCACCACCCAATTCATTTTGAATGGTCTTCATTTGTTGTTGCAGGAAATACTCCCGTTGTTGTTGGTCTATCCCCTCTTTCGCCTTGTTTTGAATCGACATTTTAATCTCAAGCAATTGCGATTCTTTATTCAGCAATTCCAGCAACTGATATCCACGATCGATTACTTCATCAATTTCCAACAGTCTTTGTTTTTCCTTCACATTTAATCCGAAGTTAACGCACACATAGTTTATCAGGAATATCGGATTCTCAATATTTCGTATAGCAAATGCCATTTCAGGAGACATGGCACCTGAATCATTGATAATATTAATGGCTAAATCTTTGATAGACGAAACCAGTGCTAAGAACATTTCGTTCGTTGCATCGGGAATAACATCCTCTACAAGATTTACTTTAGCCTTCATATAGGGTTTAGCACTCTCAAGTTCACCTAAGTGGAACCGACGTTTTCCTTCTAAGATTACAGTCGTAGTGTTATCAGGCATCTCCAGGATACGAACCACACTGGCAACAGTTCCCATTGGGAAAAGCTGTTCAATGGTCGGATCATCCTGTTTTTTATCTATCTGTGAGCAAACACCGATCAGCATATCATTTTCATTGGCCCAACGTACCAGTTTTAATGATTTTGATCTGGCTACAGTAACAGGAAGCAATACTCCGGGATATAAAACCATGTTGCGCAATGGAAGAATAGGAAGTACATCTCCTGAATTAATATTTAACTCAGAAGTGCGTTCATCGAGTGAAATGATAGGGAACATATCTGTGGAACCTAACATATCATCTGAAAATAAATTATCAAAAGGGTTATTCATCAGTAATTCGGGGTTTTTGCTGCCATTATGGCACAAGTTCTTATATCTCTTTTATTTATTAAAGTTACGAAATAACTAAACAGCTTATTTCAATTGTTTTAGTTTAAATTTATAACTACTCACAGTTGTTATTTCAATTGCTATGCCAAAAATCGTTTGAAAATGATATAAATGTAACTAATTAGTCTTATTTTTGCACTTGATTTAGCCTCAGATTTATATAAAATTAATTTACTCTCCTACTTATTTCAATAATTATAGTATAAACATCATCGATTTGATTGTTCCATAAAAATCAAATTCCTTTACGTCTATTTTAAATAATGAAACATTTCAAGTTATCTATTTGTATTACGATCTTTCTATCCTTGCCATTATTAAGCAATGCCTCTTCCAATTCTTTTCTATTTGATTCTGTCCCTGACTATAAAAACCTCAACACTTCCAGGTTGGAATCTGCCATCAAGTTTGAACTTACAATTACGAATTATAGCCCGGATGCAAAATCAATATACATTAAGCGTTGGTATGAAACCCATAGTTTTCAATCCATTTGGATTCAATCATCCATAAACAACCATAAAATTGATACGTTGCTTAATTTCATCTCCCATGTAAGCGTTCATGGATTGAAGCCTGATCAATTTGATTACAACACCATATCAAATTTGTACAATGGGCTTAAAAATGAAAAACTCACCTATTTAGAGCTTGCCAGGTTAGACACAAAACTTTCCAACATATACATCCAGTATTGTGCAGGGTTAAAATACGGGTTTATTAATCCCGGGATCTTTGAAGCATACCATAAATCAATTCAAAAAGCTGATTCAGTATTTATTGGTAAAAGTTTTAATGAGGAGAAAACGCATTTATTAAAATATCTATCCCGTTTACAACCAAAAACAAAATCATACTTATCCCTGCAAGCTGAAAAAGATAATTTCATGAAGTTTGTTGATTCAACATTCACTCCCATTCCCTTGCTTACATACAAGCAAACCGTGAAATTAGGAGAGTACAACCCGGTAATTCCACTGATTGCCAGACGCCTGATGATTACCGGTGAATTGCCTTATGATCCATTGTATAGTACTTCTTATCAAATATTCAACCGCAGACTATTAAAAGCACTGAATTTATTTCGTATTAAAACCGGCTTATTATTAGACGAAGAAATAGGAAATAGTACAATAAACGCTTTAAATATGACATTTGCCGAATACATCAATAAAATTGATGTGAATATGGAACGCCTGAGATGGATTCCTGTATCCGCACTCGGCAAAAAATATATTCGTGTCAATGTGGCAGATATGACACTCAGTGCTTTTAAAAATGATACTGTCGCCCTGAATATGCGGGTTTGTGTTGGAAGACAGAAAAATATGACTCCTTTATTACAAAGTAAAATATTTGAACTGGTTATTAATCCTACGTGGACAGTTCCAAACAGCATAATCGTAAAAGAAATTGCAAGAATCGCCATAAAAGACGTGTCTTATTTTGAACGGAACCACATTCGTGTTTACCTGCAGGGAAAAGAAATAGAACCATCTACAGTCGATTGGACTAAAATAAATGTAAACCATCAACCCTATAAAATGGTACAGGATTCAGGGAGTGCAAATTCACTGGGTCGAATCAAGTTTAATTTCCAGAATGCCTTTAGCGTTTATTTACACGATACCAACTCGAAGGGAGCATTTAAGCATCACGACAGGGCTATCAGTCATGGGTGTGTCAGAGTTGAAAAACCGCTTGAATTGGTCAATTTCTGCTTCCCTGATTTAGACCCAATATACAAGACCCGAATTCAGAAGAATGATTTGCTTAAGGATAAAATCAGACATTCCATTGATTTAAGTGTACTAAGTAAAACAGGTAAAGAAACATTGAAAAGCAATCCGAACATCATGAAAATAAAAAGGGTGGTGTTAAATCCATATATCCCAATTGTTATGGATTATCAAACCTGTTTTATTAATCCAAAAGGAAAGATTCAATTCAGGAACGACATTTATAAACTGGATAGCCTGTTAAGCAAACAGCTTACAGCTTTCAACCTGCATAAAAATTAGATACGCCTTGTCGCGTGACATTAAGATCCCTTTAAATGAACTCTTCGCCAGTCTTTACGATTTGAAGTTTTGACCGAATGCTTTCGCTGTCATCTCCTCAATAGTTACTTTCCATACTTTCACATTCATCATTGCGGGTTTTGAATATTTAAATGGCCTGTCGGTATAGTTTTTCATGGTCAGGTTCATGGCAGCTTCCTTTTCTGATAAGTCGTCGATAAATGAAACCCGCCCTTTGCAAAGTACGCTTTTTGAATTCATGCTGTAACTACATGCCACATCCGGATGTTGAAAAACCAATTTACGCTCTGAACAGAAGGTTACACAAATTCTGTTATCGCGGGCCAATAAACTTAGATGCCTGCCTTCCGGGCCTGAATGGAGTATTATTTCACCCTCAGTATATCCAAAATTCATTGGTATTACATACGGCGAGCCATCTTCTTGTGTAAGGCCTATAAAACATACATCGCATTGGTTTATTATGTCTTCTATTTCCTTTTTATCGGTAATTACACTTGTTCTCATAGGTTGTTTTTTTGAAACACAAATATACTATATTCAAACAGAAATCGAACAAGTGTTTGAAATTATCCACCCAATCATTTTCTTCCTGAAATTATTTGCACACTATCCTTGTTATTGTGCAAATAATTAATATCTTTGTACAACTTTTAAACAGAATGATATGAAACAAATACTTGTAACATTTGTACTCCTTTTTGCAATATGCATTTGCACCAACGCTCAGGCCGATAAAATAGTGGGTAAATGGAAAACAATTGATGACAAAGATGGAAGTGCCAAGTCAATTGTGTATATCTTCAAAGCCACAAATGGCAAGTATTACGGGAAGATTGAGAAAATGTTTAAAGATTCTGAGAAGTTATGTGTTGAATGTGAAGGTGCAAACAAGAATCAACCTATATTAGGGATGATGGTTATCAATAATTTAATTGAAAAAGACAATAAATTAACCGGTGGTACTATCCTTGATCCTAAAAATGGGAAAGTGTATAAGTGCAACCTTAGCATAGAAAAGGAAAGTGATAAATTAACCGTACGAGGATCACTCGATAAAAGTGGTTGGATTGGGCGATCACAAACCTGGATACGTGTAAAATGACTTTCAACTGATCATTTTAGCACAAAAATGATTGGTTAATAGTAAACCCAATAAATATTTAGTTAAATAATACTAATACCGCAAAAATAGTTATCAAATATGTTGTACAACATAAATTATAGCATTACATTTGCAATGTGTTTTTCATGGTATTAGATTTAAGGTTAACTAAAAGATTGGGTTGTCGTGAGACAACCTTTCTTGTTTTATATACCCCATAGAATGAACACAATAACCAAACGACTTTTTACAAGCTCAAAATCGGCACTACCCAAAGCCGGTAAAACCATCTGGTGGCTTTTAAAAATAATCCTACCAATCAGTTTAATTGTCAGCTTTCTGCAATATTGGGGTATAATTGCCCAAATTGCAATATTCCTCTCCCCTGCATTCTCCCTGATAGGCTTACCCGGTGAATCGGCTGTTGTATTTATAACCAGTATTTTCATCCCCTTGTACGGACCAATAGCCATTATATCAACACTACCGTTGGATATGCGTGAGATCACTATTCTTGCACTTATGTGTCTTATTTCGCACAATCTTTTTGTTGAAACGGCTATACAGAAGAAAACAGGCTCATCAGCCCTTATCATGTTCTTTCTCAGGTTAAGCACCTCCATAATCGGGGCATTTATACTCAATCAATTACTGCCGGAACATATAGGATCAATCCATACAGTTCAGCAAAGCCTGGTATTCGGCAATATTCCTGACATGTTACGCAACTGGATAATAGATGCTGGGTTTTTGTCTTTTAAAATTGCACTTATTATAACCGGTTTAATGATACTCCAAAGCATTCTAAAAGAATTTAACTTATTGATTATAATCTCCAGATTATTTGCTCCGTTAATGCGCATGATGGGACTTCATAACGACAGTTCATTTTTATGGTTTGTTGCTCAAACTCTGGGACTCGGATATGGTTCTGCAATAATGATTGAAGAAGTTAAAAACAAAGCCATTACTCATGAGAGTGCAAACCTGCTTAATTATCACATTGCGATTAATCATTCATTGCTCGAAGACACCTTGTTGTTTGTAGCAATAGGTGTTCCGGTTGGCTGGATAATTGCTCCAAGGTTTATCCTGGCAATCGTGGTTGTGTGGAGTGTGAGGGGAATCGCAAGATTAAGATATTCAAAGAAAAAAGTACCAATTCTTTCTACGAAAGAGTAACGTTATAATACAGAACCCGGCAACTTGCCCCCGGTTGAATCTTTTTCATTTATTATTGTGGGTGTTGATTTATAGATTTAAAGCACATTAAAAAACAACCAATATTCAATTGTTATTTTATAAACAAACCAGTACCTTTGTTAAACAAGAAGTAAGAAAGCTTAAATATCCTACAAATATGTCGAATACAAAAAAAATGCTTATCGAGGTTGCCCGTCAACTATTTGCTGCTAATGGTAAAAAAGATGTTACCATGAACGATATTGCCGAAGCATCAAAGAAAGGACGACGCACTTTGTATACGTATTTCAACAACAAAGAAGAAATATATAAGGCTGTAATCGATAAAGAACTCGATCAGATACTTGAACGATTAAAAGTAGTCTCTGCTGAGAATTCAGAGCCAGATGAGAAACTCAAGAACCACATACTCACCCATCTTGATGCAGTTCGATTTGCCGTTAACAGGAACGGGTCACTACGTGCTGATTTTTTCAGGGATATATTTGAAGTAGAGCGCAAGCGTCGTAAAATAGATGTTCAGGAAATAGGGCTTATCCGTTCAATCGTTTCTGAAGGGGTAGAAAAGAACATTTTTAAACGTATGGATATAGAATTGTCCTCCATCATTATCTTCTATGCCATTAAGGGCCTTGAAGTACCATATATTCGTCAAAACATTAGTTCTGAATTTGAAAAGAATAAAAACAGCATCGTTGAATTTGTCTTTATGGGAATAAAAAAGAAACGATCATAGCATTCGGTTCGAATCCTGTAATTGTTTCTTTATTGATTGAATAAAAATATATTTCAAGTGACGTTTTAGTAATTTAATAATGAATGTTCAGAGAAATAAATTCTCTATACTAATTTAATCCTATTTTCCCGGCAGCGCTGGTTTGCTGATAGATAACATCCCTCATTTTGCAATTGCATTCACATTTTCCACTTTCCAGTAATCCACTGCGTAACAACAAATCAAATTCAATTTTGAAGTTCTCTGAAAAGATTCCATCCTTTAAATTATCTTCAATCTGTCGTTGAGTCCACCATTTTGTTTGTTCAAGTGTTGAGGGATTCAATTTATATTCGGCTTGCAGGCAGCTCACAAACAAAAAAGAGTATTGCTTTTCATTTTTCCCTTCCACCGTGTAGTTTGATAAATACATAAACCTGAAGTTATTCAGCGCATATTTCTCTTCAGCCGATCGTTCCACGCATTTTTCAATTGTTTCACCCATTTTCACATGGTTTGAAAAGGAAGAATCCCACATACCGGGTGACTCAGGATCATCCGAAGGCCTCTTTTTCAGGAGAACCATGCTTTTATCAATTAACAGGACATGCACTACCGGGTGCCGATACTTCTTTTCATCATTCAAGCTGGTAAGATGCTGTATACTCCCAACAATTTTACCCTGACTACTTACTATTGGCCACCATTCCTCTTTAATCAGTTTAGAACGTATAATCTGTACCCTGACAACTTCATATACTGAAAGAAAAAGCAGGATACACACGTAAATATTTTGCAATAAATTTAAATATAAAGTATTATCCTTTATGGTAGCGTCTATGATTAAATAAGCTGATACATAAAAGAACAAAACCGCTGACAATGCCCAGATAACCCTGTAAAGTTCATTGAAATTGTTAGACATTGGAATCAGGTTCGATATAATTCCTAAAATACCTTTTTGAATTTGCTTGCGGAATACCAGAAAAACAAATAAACTCAACAATAATACAATTTCATAAATCAATGTATTATTGACCAATTTAAAGGGTAACAACGTTTCTATGCCAGCAACTGCACCAACCAGAACAAATAAACCCGTGAATATCAGATGCCAGGTAAAGATTCTGTTATATACAAAATACACGTAAATCAAAAGACCCAATGCAATAGGGAAAGAAATCTTCCAACCCATACTCATTCCATAGAAATCATCCACTACCAAAAATATCAGTAGTGGTAACAAATGAAGCACAGGATTGAAGAACGATTCTTTTATTTGTTTTCTCAATGTTTGCATGTTATTAAAGCTATATCATCGAATAACTAACAAAGCCGGAGGATTATAGTTTAATTTTGGATGTAAAAAATGAGTTTCTTGTTAAAATGTCATCATTCTACTTACATATTTACCAATAATATCAAATTCGAGATTAACTATTGTACCAACTTTTATTTCGTGGAAATTAGTATGTTCATGGGTATATGGTATGATGGCAACCTGAAAACTTGTATCGGTTGGATTACAAACCGTTAAACTAACTCCATTCACGGTAACCGAACCCTTATCAACTGTCATATACCCACGTTTCGCCATGGCTTTATCAAACGGATATTCAAACGTAAAATACCAACTGCCTTCTGCTTCTTTCACTTCTGTACAAACAGCAGTCTGGTCAACATGTCCCTGTACAATATGTCCATCCAACCGGCCATTCATCAGCATGCTACGCTCAAGATTCACTTTATTACCCGGATGTAACTCTCCCAGATTGGTACATTTCAATGTTTCACTAATGGCAGTCACGGTATACGTGTCCTTAGTTTTCGACACGACTGTCAAACACACCCCGTTATGTGCCACACTCTGATCAATGGTTAGTTCATTGGCAAACGAACAAGACATAGTTATGTGGAGATTCTCCTTTTCTTTTCTTAGTGCAACCACCGAAGCAGCCTCTTCTATTATTCCTGAAAACATAATATTATTTACTATTTTTTTATTTACTATTTACTATCTATATATTTATTTACTATCTACTATTTACTATTTACTATTTACTATTTACTATTTACTATTTACTATTTACTATTTACTATTTACTATTTACTATTTACTATTTACTATTTACTATTTACTATTTACTATTTACTATTTACTATTTACTATCAGCTTAGCTTCTGATTATCAGACACCAACTACCAACTACCTACTACCTACTACCTACTACCCACTACCCACTACCTACTACCTACTACCTACTACATTCTACCTACTTTCTTCTACAATCTGGATATACTCTTCACCCCTTTTACAATTCGTATTTTTTTGATGATTCCTTCCAATTCATGGGTATCGCTTACCATAATGGTCAGATTTCCTGTAAAGAGGCCTGCATTCGAATCAATGGATATGGACCGCAAAGATATATTCTTTTCTTTTGAAATCAACGAGGTAATGTTTGTAACTATACCTATGTCATCATGTCCTACAATCCGTAAGGTGATCGGGTATTGTGATCCGATTGATTTTCCTGACCAGCGGGCTTTCACTATCCGGTATCCAAAACGGGCTATCATCTGTGGTGCATTCGGACAATCGGTTTTATGGATTTTTATCCCTCCAATCACCGATACAAAGCCAAAGACATCATCCCCGTAAATCGGATTACAACATTTGGCCAACCTAAAATCAACCCCTTTCAGGTCCTCTCCTATTACCAATACATCATCTTTTCCGGTTGATTCGGTTGACAGAATATCTTTCGAAAACGAATCTGCCTTCCGTAATTCGGAGTATTCAATAACAGTTGGTTTGTCAAGGTCCAGGTAGGCATCCCGTACAACGAGCATATCCAGTTTTTCGTGCGCAATTTCCTGATAAAAGTCACTTACAGTTGTAAACCCTTTTTTCTTAGCCAGTCGGGATATTTTACCGTCATCCAGTTCTATCTTCCAGTTCTTAAACCGTCGGATAATTGTTTCGCGCCCCATTTCAGCATCCTTGAATTCTACCTCTTTCAGTGCCTGCCGGATCTTCGTTTTTGCTTTCGAAGTAGTTACTATATGCAACCATGCCGGACTGGGCTTTTGAGTGGGTGAAGTAAGCACTTCCACCTGATCGCCGTTATTCAGCACATATTTGATGGTCATGTTTTTACCATTCACTTTTGCACCCACGCACTTGCATCCCAGGGCAGAGTGAATGGAGAAAGCAAAATCAAGTGCAGTAGCGCCCTTGGGTAACTTATGCAGATCACCGTTGGGAGTAAAAACAAACACCTCCTTATCATACAGATTCAGCTTGAATTCGTCCATAAAGTCAACCGCATTCAATTCAGGGTTCTCAAGTATCTCACGGATACTTTTCAACCATTCGTCCATGCCCGACTCACTCTTTATCCCTTTGTATTTCCAGTGTGCAGCCAACCCTTTTTCAGCCACTTCATCCATCCTGACCGTCCGTATCTGAACCTCTACCCACCTGCCTTCAGGACCCAACACTGTTGTGTGAAGACTTTCATACCCATTCGTTTTAGGTATCGACAGCCAGTCACGAAGACGTTTGGGGTTCGGTTGGTACATATCTGCCACAATGGAGTAAGCCTGCCAACAAGCGGCCTTTTCTTTATCCAGAGGCACATCAAAAATGATACGTATAGCAAATAAGTCGTAGATATTCTCAAAAACAGTATTCTGCTTTTTTATTTTCGTATAGATGGAATGAATGGACTTTGTACGCCCTTTGATTTCAAACTTAAATCCTATTTCAGTAAGTTTCTCTTTCAACGGAGTAATAAACTCTGTAATGAACTGATCGCGTGATCGCTTTGTCTCGTTAAGTTTATGGGCTATCTCCCGATAAATATCCCTGTTCGTATTCTTTAAAGATAAGTCTTCCAACTCGGTCTTTACAGCATACAATCCCATACGATGAGCCAGAGGGGCATATAAGAATGAAGTCTCACGAGCAATGTTCTGACGGCTTTCTTCCGGGAACATTTCCAGCGTTCGCATTATTTGCAGGTGTTCGGCAATAATGATCAGGATTACCCGTACATCCTCAGCAAATGTCAGGAATAGCTTCCTGAAGTTCTCTGTTTCCAGTGAAGCATTGCGTTCATACAATTCGCCTACCCGCATCATCCCCTGAATGATCGATGACACCTGGGTATTGAACTTTGATTCAATCTCATCCACACTGAGTTGTTTGTTTTCAACCAGTTCATGAAAAAGAACACTTAATACTGCTGCTTTCCCGAGTCCAATTTCATCCAGAACGATTTGTACGATCTTCATTTTATCGGATATGGATCTTCCCGGAGCCTCCCCTTCCTGGGGATAGAGGGCATAATAGCGTTTAATGATCCCTCTCAGTTCTTTACGTTCTTCAAAACTGAAAAGAGCTGGATATAAGTGCAATAGATCCCTATATTGTACCTTAAACGATAATTTAGTTGTCGTGTCCATATTTCATTCTTTACAAATAGTAAACAATTATTAATAGAAAATGATAAAAAGCAATTAATAATTAATAATTAACAGGTAAGTACTTATAGGTTAGCAAACAGATTATTCAATATCTACGATTACTAAACCGTTAGCCGAGAAAATTAATCACATCGTTGTGACTTTTCTCCCATAACTTTTCATGTAGTTAACCTATTGACTTTCACTAACCGGTTCCTGGTTCAGGTTTCTCACTCCTCATTCCTGATTCATCATTCCTTACCCCTTGCTTCTTAGCACGTGCAAAGATACGACACAATATCCAAATGTTATAAATTCCCATTTAAAAAAGCATAAATATACCCGGTATTCAGAAAAAGAAAATCATATTCAGTAATCATAGATATTTAATGAACTATTTGTTAATCAACAAAAGCTTACGTTTCTGTGTCCCGGCAATTATTAATTATTAATTATTAATTATTAATTATTAATTTTTAATTTTTAATTTAATAAATTTCTCTCCTGATAAGTTAGTATTGAATTTTCTTTTCTAAATTTGCAAAATTGTAATCAGAAATATATCATTTTGCCCTTTTTTACCCTGCATATCCTGAAAATAGAATCATGGAACAACCAACCGGCTCAACTACCATAAAACAATACCTTCTATCCATTCGACTCAGTGCTGATGGATTTAATCTATCGGTGTTTGATGATTCAAGTGTGCTCCTGTCATCAAAAAAGGTCACTAAATCCCTGTATGCACTCTCAGCAGAAGAGATTATCAAAATACTGACCCCTGAAATACTGCTCAACTTTCGTTCAGTCAGGCTAATCTGCGAATCAGACACGTATACCTTTATTCCCGCACCGATATTCAAAATAGATGAAGCGGCCGATCTTCTTCACTTTCAATTTAAACCGGTTAAAACCGATCAAATCATACTCAACAGGATTCCTAAGTGGGATACTGTCAATGTTTTTTCCATCCCTAAAACAGTGCACAATGCCATTACCCATCTGTTTCCAAAGGCTATTATCGAACATCATCTCAGTTATTTTCTAACTGAGTGTGTTAAACCACTTGGTGAAAGCTGTGTTTATATTGAAGTCCGTGGTAATATCATGGATGTGGTAGTGATTTCAAAAGGAGCTATTCAATTAATAAACAGTTATAGCTTCAATACACCCGAAGATTTTACGTATTACACACTCAATCTGTTCGACAAACTACCCCTCGACACCGAAAATTGCAAAGTCGTTTTATTCAATAGTGAAAAGACACCTGAACTGCTGAAAATGCTTGAACTCTATCTGGAAGTGATTAATGGAGAGAAATGAGTAGGTAGTAGGTAGTGGGTAGTTTATAGTAGGTAGTAAGTAGTAGGTAGTAGAGATTTGTGAGATTATGGATCTTTTTATATTAATCTTATTTCAGAATACTACTATTCAATTAAATGAAATTCAATTAAATGAAATAAATACAAATAGCAAAAACTATATTTACTATAAACACAGGACAAAAGCTCAACGTTATTCAGAAATCAACAATCAACCATGAGTTACCAACTATCACTAACTAACTAACTAATTAACTAACTAACTACTATATACTTACTACCAACTACCAACTACTTACTACTTACTACCTACTACCTACTACCTACTATAAACTACTTACTATAAACTAAATATATGCGAATCATTAGTGGACAATTCAAGGGACGGCGATTACAAGTCCCAACCAATATAACAGCCCGGCCAACCACCGACTTTGCTAAAGAAGGATTATTTAACCTGTTGAACAACCGGATTGATTTCGAAGGGATTGATGTACTCGATCTTTTTGCGGGGACAGGAAGTATCGGTATCGAATTCATTTCACGTGATTGCAAAAGTGTGATAAGCATTGAGCAAAACGAACGGCATAGCGCCTTTATCCGCAAAGTATGCACTGAATTGAAAATAACCAATTTATCGCTTATCAAAACAGACGTTTTCAAATTTATCGATACCTGTCACGCACAATTCGATATGATATTTGCTGATCCGCCCTACGAACTGGTACAACTGGCACAGATACCCGATCTGATCTTCGCGAAGAAACTCTTAAAGGAAGATGGACTCTTTGTGTTGGAACATTCTTCCAAGAATAACTTCGACCAGCACCCTCACTTTGTGGACCACCGGAATTATGGGAATGTAAACTTTAGCTTTTTTCAATAACCGAATTTCTTTGTATTTAAACGCTGACTGGTGCAAACGCATAGTCGGCGTTTTTTTATTTAATAATGGACATTTCCGAAAGGACGGGGTAAGCCGGTGGTCTTTTAAATATTAACCACTTTCGTTTTTGAGATACTATCGTGCCAGCAAGAGCCATCATTGAATAAGATCGAAATTGCTTCAAATGGAATAAAGCGGCATATTGTGCGAACAAGTATCATATTGAAAGTTGGTTTTTCTCCAACTTCATTCACCACTTTAGTTTTGGTTATATATTTTGCAATGGATCTACCTGTTATAGCTTCAAAGATGACATAGTAAATACAAATCCCCATAAAACTTATAATATATTCAACCAGCTTCGTGTCATCTCCTAAATCAGAGAGAGATGAATGTGCAACCAGGGCTAATACGATACCGACTATAATGGCAAAAATGAAAATAAATATCATTATAAAAGCCATATCCAGTAAATAATTCAGAAACCTTTTTCCCTGGCTTGTCATATTAGTTATAACCTCATTCTTAATTTCAGTTAATTTTAATTGCTCAATGATTTCAGGGTCTTCTGCAAATGAATGACAGGTATTTTCAAAATCGGCTATACTGTCTGTCAATTCACATACAATCCCTTTTCTCATATCCTCTTTTTGATGAATACAAATGCTGCAAAATTTCAAATGCTCTATCCTGGTCATAATTTTTTGTCTTTTATGAATGTTCAATTAAATTGTTGGAACTTGTCAAAATTGCCAACTTGGTTATTACCGAAAAGCTCATTGAATGAGCTTTCCCGGGTGTAGCATAATCCACATACCCTTCGGGAGTCAGCACTTTGGTAAGTGGGTGGTTGACAGCATCCTCTGTTGTTCCGTTTTTCGTATAAGATATTCCCCATATAATCATCCAAACGAAGGGTGGCATCACTTGTGCCATAGGGGGCATGTATAGTACCCACCAGCACTATCAACGGATTAACCACCGGACTTATTGCTGTGTAGTATTTGGTGCGCAGTTTTTGACCGTCGGCAGTATACGTACTTACGACCTAGTTGCCATTCTTGAATTGGATTATCTCCGGCAAATTGAATACATTATATCGCGGATTGTATATATCACCCTTTAAATCTTTATTTTAGCAGATAACATATCCTTATAATACAAGAGCTTGGATTTATAAATACCAGCCAAAAACATCACCTTTTTATTATTTAAAAAAGAACAAATCCGGAATGACTGAAGCTCTCAAGATCCTGTCATACGCTATCTATTTTCTTTATTTAATGATGACTTCATGCGGAAAAACCATACCACTACACATCATCCACACCATTACCAATTCTTGGTATATTCTTCAATTGTTCTTCAAATGACCATTTAGTTGGCTTCATATCCGAATTGAACCACTTATATTTACTTTTTACCCAGCGTTCTCGTTCATTTTGTATTTCATCTGGAGTAATGTCTTTTACGCCGAATTGTACTCCACAACAAGGACAAATTTGATAAGTAGGACTTTTGCCATCTTCTCCCCATGGGTAATCTACGGAATAATACCCACAAACTCTGCATTCATGCGTATTTGCTTGTGAATGGTATACAATTCTTTCTGCTATTCGTTTTTTTTCATTAATTGTATCTGCGATTTGTTTTTTTCTTATTTCGTTCATGCCCTGATTAATAATAAAAGCCCATATCGTACTCACTATAATAATTAAAGGCATATTTCGCCATATTTCAGGCCATGAATACCCACCAATCGGTGTACCACGGATCACTAAGTTAAATTTTTGACCAATGACACTCATACAGAAAACCACAGCAAAATACAATGGGAAATATTTAAACTTTTTCATACCTCATGATAATTAAGGATTTGGCAATGGATTACTTCCTTTTAATACTGTCCAACCATTCCAAATTCCTTGAGCTGCATTCATCCCAAAATTAGATGCTGGATTCATAAACATTGAGGAACTTGATTCAGGGTCTGGGCCATAAATTGATTTTACAGTTCCTTCAACAGCACCAGCTACAGCCGCACCAGCAGTTGCTTGAAATGTCTTTTGAGCTAAAAAAATCATGGCACTCCCTCCCAAGTTCTTTAATGCATTAGTAGCCGCTGGAGCTTTAATAGCTGCTTTTAGTGCGACATTTGCAGCTTTACTACCTACGGAAGCTGTTATGCCCCCTAAACCGAGAGATTCGACGGCTGGTCCTAATAGAAAACTTAAAGCAACGTTCATATAAAACTTAAACACTTTTTCGTTTTCATTTGGCGTATAAAGATTATAAGAATTATCCAATCCAAAATGACTATCTGGATCACTTTTTTGTGGTGTCACCTCAGTTTGATTAATACTTGCAGTTCCAACTACGTTTTTTCCATCAACCATAACATCACCCTTTTTAATTGGAGTTTTTGAGTTTATGTTAACTGTATCTAAACCGAGCGGATCTATATTATTAATAGGATTATTCATGCAATAAGCATAAGGTGATAAATCATAATGATTCTCCGCCAGTGGATCCACACTTCCCCACCCATTTCTATCAGCAAAGTAAGTTCTGGCTCCATAGTCTAACCCGTTATACCCATGCATTTCCACAAACTCCTTGCCGTTATATTTATATGGCTGTGTGGAGAGGTTATCGTCCGAGGTTGTTTCCCACGCTAAGCCGGAAGGATAATACTGTGTCCGTTGAATGGTTTTATTACTTTCGGCATGCCACACTTCCCTGATACTGCCCAGATGATCCTTGCGGGTATAGATAAATCCAGTATACGGAGATGTATTATACGAATAATATCCCTCGGGATTATGAACCCTGCTTAAGGTAGTTAACGTCCAATTTCCATTCAGGGTGTTATATTCCTTATTGTCAATGTAAGCTGTACCGTCCTGCTTAACCGCACCAGGTAAATAGCTCTGGTTTATTACTTGTCCGGCAATGATTGGTGCAGCTAAACCTGTTACCCGGGTAAAATACTCTGTACCAAGTTTACGTCCGTCAGCAGCATACCGGTTAATAATCTGGTTACCTGTGAAAAATTGAATAGTGTCCGGCAAATTTAATATATTATATCGAATTGAAGCAATATTCCGATCTAAATCTGTGGTCATATTCCCGTTTTTGTCATAATTGAACTCGATATCGACATCCACCCCATCCATATAATCTTTTAAACTATAAAAAGATTGACATTGATCCCAATCTATTACCTTCTTTAACTGATTCCCGTTATAAGTCAGATTAAGCATATCCATCGCATATGGAGTACCGAGATATCGGGATACTGTAGTCATGTTTCCTTGTTTATCATATTCTATGATTGATTCTCCATGATCTGTATGGGCATCTAGGTCTTCGTTTGATGCATCAGATAATCTGTTTAAATCATCGTATTCATATGAATAATGGTTTATAATATCATTGTAAGTCCAGGTCTGAAAGTAGATATTCCCATTGTAGGTATAATTTAAATTTTCCTCAAAAGCTCCGCTATTTATTCTGGTTGTCCAATTCCGGATATTATAAGCAAACTGTTCGTTATCCGTACCATTATGTCGAAGTTTCTGAATAGGACGCCCCAATTCATCATAAGTGTATTGAGCTATGGTTATTGTGTCTGCAGATCCAATTTTATAGCGGGTTTTAATAAGTCGTCCTGCATTATCATAATCATTACGCGTTATTTCATCAATGGCTGCCAGTGTCTGAGAATTATGCGTATGCTTTGTCATACGAAGTTTACCGGTGAAATCATACTGATTATATGTATAGTCATATCCTCCCAGGTGATTGTTACTACGTGTTTGAACCACACGACCGCGATCGTCGTAATATATAGCGGTGGTTAAATTACTGGCTGTTTTATCGAGTATATACGTCCGTGTTCCGGTAAGCAACCCTTTGGAAATGGTGTACTTGTTATCATATCCATCTGAATTTAAAAAAATTAAATTACTTTTATCGGATTCTGAGGATTGCAAATTTACAAAACTGTAACTATCATAATAATTAACTGTTAAGGGTACTATTCCTGTAAGAACCGTTGGTGCTGCTGTACAGGTATATCCTGTACTATAAAAAGAGATATTACTTACATCGAAAGACTCTGTGATAACTAACGTTGAAATAATTGCTTTAAGCTCTATCCGTTTTTTAGTATTGGTCATGACGCCAGTATAAATAACTCTGCCCAGTTGGTCATATTTATTTACAGTCCACTTATTTTTTAGTCGTTGGTTACCATCCTGGCTGCATATTAACCTGTTAGCTTTGTCATAAACCATGCAAATGCTATCGCATCCAGGTAGGCGTTTTACTACGTTGTTACCATGTTCGTCGTATTTGTAAATATAACCATACTTAATAAGCATATCGTGATTATCTGAATAGGTGGTGTTAGCACCCATGCCGTCACTGGCTAACGGAGGTAATACATAAGCGAGTTGGCCAAGATCATTATACACATAATACGTATTCACATTCGTACTTTTCTTTTTCATTATTACTTTCCCTTGTTTATCTTTATAATCGAATGCTCTTTTTCCATCCTCATCGGTTGTTTCGGTAACATAAAGAGAGTTTTCATTATAGGTACTACTGCGTTTTAATTGATAATTTTCAACATAGTAGTAAGCAACTTGTCCGGAAAAATTGGTCTGGTAAGAAATGCATATAGGACGGTAATTAAAATCAACTCCGGGGTTACGTTGCCCCAAAATACGATTTAAGGGGGAAGCTTCCAATATTGTTTCAGTAAATGGTTTACCATCACCGGTTATTGCGGTATAAAAACTATTTGTATTGCTTATCATTGTTGCCGGTGAAATATATTCTCCGGCACTTCCACTTGCAGGAGTTGGTAGCCAATGTTTGTATTCTCGCCCTATAGCATCATACTCAGTTAAACTTCCTAAATCTTTCCCTAGTGGAGTCATTCCTTTTTGTATGGTCTCAATTGATCGACCCAGGCCATCGAAATACTGAATGGTCGTGTTTGAATTATCACTATTTAAACTTACAGTCCCTGTTACAGCTTTTGTCATGGTAGACGAAACGACATAATTTTCTCCTGTTGAAAAGGCTGGTATGAGAATTGTCGGTTCAGCAATTACTGTAGGTTTCTCTATAACTTGTTCAATGGTCATAGTAACAGGTCCTTCCATATTATTTAAAGTAGTAGACACCAAAAAGTAGGTACCCGGATTAAATATTTTAGTTAATGACTTGTTGTGATAACATTCCACTTCAGGATCGTAAATTTGTTCAATGGTACCATCCGATATTCTGTTTTTTTCACCATCCAATAATTCTATCCATGCGTTAGCATTTGAATCAGACCGGTACATTTTAAGGTTTAACGGTTTCTTTAATTGAAATTTATAAACGATATCCCCGGCTCCGGCTCCATAGTCTCTACTTGTGTATGCAATACCGGAGGAAAATTTACATGCTCCATATGTATCCTGATAATCACTTGTGCTTTTTGTTTGTGATAGCTGAGAAATATCGTCCAGGAAGCCTAAGTCTATCGGATTATTCATTCCATTAACACCAAGAGTATTATTTCTTTTGGTAGTAATCGAAAGTGTAATACCTCCATCAGTATCATACCCTCGTGAGAAAACGGTATAGGTACCGGGGCTTAATGTTCTTGTTACTTCGGATTGGTATCCATTTGAACAAGGTTGGTAACCAAATTGTAAGTCACTTCCATCTAATATATCATCACAATCTGCAATAACCTGGCTATTGTTGTCTTTTAGGGTTAAGTAAGTATCTTCAACTTCCGAGCCACACAAACTAATCAGCACATCCGTCTTTTCGGTAACGGTAAATGAACACTGCCATACTTTTACTCCTAAATTAGAATCAAACCAACTATCCGACAATTCACTGGTATTCCTGGTTTCGGTATATGTTCTGCCATATTTTAATATCCGTCCATCAATGCTATTATAAGTATCATTATCTATTGCATAACTTGCATAGAAAATGAATGAAAGTATTATTGTTAGTATATATTTCATATATCACAAATGTTTATTGGTTATATTGGAAAGAATAATTTGTACGTAAAAAATGTCATTGATTATAATAATGATAATCATAATTTTGTAAGACCTGCTTTCTGTTATTTGAAACTTTTTTTAATCTTCCAAATGAATCATGCTCATAAAAGGTCGTCACTTCACGGTGATCAGTCATGGATGTCATTCCGACAAAAGGCATGTACGTATAGGTTGTTACCAGTGCATTAGGCAGAGAGTGTTGTAAACTTCCATCCTGTAGTTTGCTCTCGTTAGGAATTGCTAACGCAGATAAAGCATCAATGCTTGATACTGAAAAAATACTTTTGACTGCATTTTCAACTTCTGTATATGAAACATTTTTTATTTCTGCAATAGGATATTGATAATTATATCCCCAAATATAACAAGTACTGATTCCATCTTTACCAATGATTTGTATTATATTCGATTTAGAGTCATACAGATATGATGAAGATGGATATTGTTCGTATCTGCCATCAATTATATATGGACCAGGCCCTACACTCGGGTCGCAATAACGCATAAAAGCAGTTAGAGGTGTAGTTGTTTCCAATGAATAAAAAGAATCGGGCAAAAAATCATCTCCATGTCTACCGTAATTGAATAATTTACTATCAATTACCTTTGTATTCTTGTAGGTTGTAATTTCAACAGGAGAATTCAGAAAGTTTAGACTATACATGTTTCTACAATTTGAATATAATGTTGTAGAAATTGTTCGGGAACCCTGTGTACTACTTAATGCAGGAGCACTTGCCAAATAATTGCCTTCAATATGAAATGGATATGTATAAACAGTTGTCAAAGAATCCCCATGACTATCTTTTACAACTTGATTGGTTAAAACTCTGAATGTTTTGTCATATTTATAGTTAGTTTCTGTTGTTAATAGATTCCTATTATCGTCATAAACTATCTCCTTTTTACTTAGCAAATATGGACAAAAAGTATAAGTTTTTAATGCAGATAATCTAATCATTCCATTAAGGCTAAAAATACTAATTGATTTTATAAAGTCATCGTATCTGCTTTGGCTTGAATTATATGAATATATTTCTTTTTTTACAGGTACATTATTATTATAGTATTCAACGCTATCTAATAAACCCCTTTCAATTTCTTTTGAAATAAATTTGTTTAAAGGTAATTTATCGTCGATATTATCTAAAACAGAGGCAGGATTTCCATCGGGATATTTTTCATGGTTGGAATAATTATTTATGATTTTACTACCATTGGATAATTTTTCAGTTACCCGGCTATAGGTTATATGATTCCCGCTTGTATTAGCCAACTGGTTTAGTATTTGCTGGTTTTTCAAGTAGTAATTATAATTATAGTCTGCACTTGCAGTATAATAACAGATTCCAAACCACTGTGAAAATTTATATTGAACATGCTGATTACCTTGTGTATTGTATATCGGTATACCAGACAAAATTCCTGATGATAATCCATTTTTATTTAAATATTCAAATTCCCTTACATTGGTTTGATTATTAATATCGGTGGTAATAATCTTTTTTATCCTGAGCCCGCCGCAGATACTTACCGAATCTTTAAGCTCAAATTTAAATTGTTTAGCTACTTTGGAAAAATCATGTGGATCATAATAAAACTGAGAATAACCTCCAGTCGGATAAGTGATTTTTGTCAATATCTCAGCTTTCATATAAGTGGTATCAGGAACTCTGAAACCATATAAATTTTGATAATCAACATTATCGTAGTACTTATTATTGTAAAAGCCCCAATTATCTGTTTTTTTTGAATTGTAAACTGGGAGATTCGTGGGATTATATTCAAATAGATATTGATTTATGAAAGAATTCTGATTGTCATTAAAAGTAATATTTTGTAACTTTAATCTTGTATTACATGAGTCAGTATAGCTAAAGGCAATCTTTTTATTGTTATCAATAATTGAATCTAGTTGCATATAATAATTTTCATTACTAAAATCGGAGAAATCGATGCCAAAATCATGCATAATCGTATTATTATAAGAGATTTTTTGATTGAATATAGAAGAATTTATGTTATAATTCAACTCTTTTGATTTTTTTATCTTAAAATTCATTATTTTCCCAGAAATACTACTTTGTACTGAAGTTAAGTATGATGGTTGAATAAAAGTATATGAATAATTTCCGTATAATATGTTTCTCGAATTCTCAATTGATCCGTTATTCGTTCCAACAATATAATAAGCATTGAAATAATGATTATTTTGTTCAACAATCGGTTTTCCATCTTTTACATAATTAAATGTAATTATTTCGCCATTTGGAATTACAATTTTTTTAATATGCCATGTATTGGCTATTCCGCAGAATGTTTGAGTATTACATGCAAATGAAAATTCAATAGCACTCATATCACCTCCGAAATAATATTTTATTCCATTACTATTTGTCAGGATAATCTCGTTAATATAAGTAAAACAATTTGCATTTAAGTCACCCTTGTAACCATTGAATAAAATATAGTCTGATTTTGTATCGACACTTACAGTTACTTTAAAATTATCATTCGATTTAGATTTTATTTTAATCGTATTATTATTTATAAAATAAAAGGATGCACTAATGTTATCAATATTTACCTGAAATTCATCCGGTTCTGTATCGTATGGATACAGAGTAGATCCAAAATAACTCGTATTTCTTAAGGTTCCAATATAATTCAGATAATTTTGATTACTCCAATCCACTCTGTTCACACTATCCATTCTATAGAAATAACCAGTATTTTTAGTAAAACCAACACCGGTGGAATATTGAGTTTCAGTATTAGTTGTTTCATCTTTTATTCCATTTATAATCCTATTAATGGATCCACCTGCTGATAAGTTCCAACCTAAACCAACCCAACCTGGATGTGAATCGGGTTTATTTCCACTTGCATAGTATGACAGGGAAATTGGTAATTCATACCCATTTACTTTAAAAGTTGTAATGGGTATTGATATTTGAGGAAGTCCATTAAAATAATTTACAGGCACTTGCCCATACTTTCCTAAACTTTCGGCATTTGGTGTAAAAAACTGTACAGTATTTTTCCAATCTGTTTGTGCTTCCAATAGCAAGCTAAAACTAACATTAATTAAAATAAATATTATTTTTCTCATAATTTCATTTTCCTTTTAATATTGTAAATTTCATAATTGTTTTTATTCAAAATTTAATAGCCTTTTATTTCTTCACCACATTCATCTTCATTACCATATCATCCACATGCACATACAATGAATACACTCCGGTTATCAGGTTGCTCATGGGTACGTTGGTACTGTTATACCCTTCACTTAGATTTTCAGGGGAAGTTTGGCAAAGTGCTATGCCGGAATTATTATGTACGGTAAACCACACTTTGGCTGCACGGGTTAGTTTGAATTTAATGGACAGGTTATCTACTACCGGGTTAGGCATAAGCTGCGCCTCAGTAAATACTGCAGCTGCTCCCAGGAGTGCATCATTAGTTGTTGTTGGTATCGGGTCAGTCTGTACCTGGGACGTTTGTTTTTCGGGTGGGTAGTAAAAGGAAGTGGTAAAAACAGTGGTATCGTTCATGCTTTCTCCTTTTTCATCTTTCTTATCTCCTTTTTTACTCAAAGTGGTTTTGATACTTTCGAATACCGGATACCGGATACCGGCTGCATACCAGGAGTAGGCATCGAGGGTCATTTCCAGGCTATCTTTCCCCGTTTCGGTATAATGGCGCGAGGTACGTACACGCAGTGCTTTCTTTACTGTTTCAAAATCCGGGAGTTTTAGTTCTCCTTCAGCGTCAGCTATTATGCGGGTATATCCTTTTACTGCCAATGGTAAACGGTGGCAATATTCCCCAACACCTTCGAACGTGCTAAACAAAGTATCGCCAAATACAAACGGGAAATGCATCCGTAATTCGGGCACCTTATACTCCATAAAGGTAGTGGAGTTTTCAAAGCCAACAGCCTGCAAGCTGTCCTTTTGCTGGCGGTAATAGTAGCGGGTGTTGTGTTCCTTACCGCAAATACGTGTGGAGTCATTCTTTTTAGTAAGGATATATTTGAGAGAATATTCTTCATTAATAGGTTGTACTGCACTGAAATCCCAGGTCAGGTCTTTTCCAGAACTACCGGGGTCTTTGAACTCTATTTGTTGCTTCACGATGTTGTCTGCTGCCCGGTAAGCATTGCATGCGGTTGTGAGTTTCTGGGAGGTTTGTGCCAAACTGAGTAAACAGGTACAATAACTCAACATGAAGAGTAGGATTTTTCTCATAATAGTAAATATGAATTGATAAATTAAAGTACGTTGATTAATTTATTGTAATATTAAATAAATAAACGATATTTCCGAAGGCTAAGTTACTACTTGCATATTAAATTATGTGATATATATTGAAATATTATTAGGACAAGCCATTTTTTAATTATCTGTATATAAGCACATATAAAATGGACAACAATATATTTTTAGGACACGACAAATTTCATAAATAAATAAGTATTAAAAACAGGCTGTTTTGAGCAATGTAAATTTAAAAATAGACAAATACAGTTAAACAAACTATATTTGCATTTAATTAAATATAAAACAAATTATGTATTCTTTTTTAGGCATTCCAACTGTGTATTTAGTTGGCAGCATATAGTCCGTTAATTTCAGTCCAAAGAATTCAATCTGCTAAAAAAGGTATTGCCATGATGTTTACTGATTTAATTTTTATACTATGCGTCCTGTTATTAGTTAAGAATAAGTTTGTAGTTTATTGAGCCGCTCTTTTACATCTCTCCTCAAACTCAATAATATCCTCCAGGCTAAACTGGACACAACTTTCAATCATTCGGTATGCTATTTTATTTTCATACCGTAATATAACCAGTGACCTTTATGATATGCTCTGCTCCCCCGGATATATATTATTTAATGAAGGATAAATCAGGATTGACAGGCTTACATTATATTACAATCCCCTGCAAGCCTTACAACCTGCAGGGGATTTCCTATTTAACTAATTAACCAATCAACTAATTAACCAATTAACTAATTAACCAATCAACTAAACAACTACCACATACGTCGAATCGGAAGCATTGCTTCCATCTTCGTTCAGTACAAACAGATAGCAACACTCAACCTGATTTGCGGCAATGCCCGGATAAGGAATAAGAATTGTAGCTGTTTTTTCGCTCCCACGTACCTGACGGGCAACAATCAGTTCACCGGCTTTAGTCTTAGCAAGTGCTACGACTTCGTCTTTCGTTGAAACGCCGGGAGTGAGAGCATCCGTTTTATAGGTAAGCGTAATGCCACTTGCACTTACCTCGGCAGACGGTGCGGCTACAGGAAGCAATGTACCTTTCGATACCAACAGCTTGCTGTAATCAATTACCGGCACTGCTCTTGTCTTGTTGATTGCTTCAGGTAAGTTGGCAGCAACAAATGCATTGAAAATTGTCTGGTTTACCTGGCGATCCTTGAAGGACAACATTGGAATACCACCAAACGACTTGTAGGCATTTACGATCAGTTTAAAACTTGCACGTTGTGCGATTTGAGAAACGGTTTTGGCATCTTTTCTTTCGTATGCCTTGGAGCTAATGATGTTTTCTCCATACCGTGTGTAGGTATTAAAGTTAGCCATCGATCCGCTCATGTGCCCCGTCATGGGGTTTTGACTCTTAGACATAATACTAATTTTTTGAAATGAATAAATTAAAAATTATTTCTGTCTTACGGCGAACGACGTCTTTTTCCCCTTACGACGATGCAAAGATAAATCGGGTTTTTTGATAAAACAATACCTTTTATAATACTAATATACAGCCATTTATACTTCTACACCTCCTTGCACTCGCTTGCACTTCCTTGCACCAGAAGGCCCTAAAAGTTTAACTCCCGTTAAATATAATATTTATATTATTTAACATGGTGTATTATTTAAAAACGACTCATTTTCATTGAATCGGAATATCTCGATTTAATACAATAAAAAAAGTGAGGACTTCACCGAAATGAAATCCTCACTTTTATAATTTTATCTTATACTACACTTTGACCGGTTTTACAAATTTCGTGGATTGAAAATGCGTGCTAACAACCAGCTCACAGCATAAGGCAATACCATTTCTTTATTTAATTAAGGGTAATTGGGAAGGACAGAAAAAAACACGTCCTAATTAAAATATCACTTTATATTTTCAATTAAATCAATTTTTTTTAATAAAAAGCTAATATCTATTCCATTGAAAGGATATTTATTTTGATAAAAGATTATTACTTCTAATAATCTTTTATTTACATCTTTATCAGTATTTTCAGTCTTAAAATTTAGTTCTTTTTTTTCGCCATCAACTATTTTTATAAGATGATAATCGTTGTCGTATATATCTTTAAAAAAATAATTGTAATAGAATAAAATAAATAATGATTCAGCACTTGTAAATAACAAATATTCATTCCGTATATTATTATCTAAATGGATTTTAAATAAACTTTCAATTTTTGTAACTAACTCTTGAATTGTGAGTTTTTTTGATTTTATATCATTATAGAATTGTGTTTCAAAATCTCTAATATGTATTAACAAAAACAGTAATTCAGGAAATACATAACTCTTTTTTGAAAATGTATTTAGTACTATTCTTGAATGCGCAAAAAGTTTTTCTTGTTGCCTTAGAGTATATTTGTGTTTAACAAATAAAATAGACGTAAATGATATAAAATCTTGCCCATTGCCTCTTAGATCTTCATGGTTTCTATCAGGTAAATTAAAAAAATCTTCAAATTGATAGTACTTGTAAAGATAATTGCAAAATGTATCTTTTTCAGGGTTAGGTAATTGATATTCTATATCAATAAATCTTCGAAGATATTCATTTGTATTAATTTTGTCACTTCCATAATAACCTTGAATGGAATTACCCAATTGAATTTTATCAATGGAAAGTACAAATACAATTCCTTCAACAGAAAAGAAATGTTTAATCTTTTCAAGTACTTCTACTGCATAATCCGGACGACAACGGTCTAATTCATCAATAATAAATACTACTGGTTTTCCATTATTGTTTCCTTTGATGAATTTTTCTAATTCAACTTTAAAATCAGCTAACCCCTGCTTTTTATTTACATAATTATCAACTTCTTTTTCTAGTATTTCTGTAGCCGCATCAATAGAGTTTTCAATTATTTTTTTCGCAATTTCCGCATCAAAATATTTGTTTGCAACAGCTTCTGCTAGTGCAGGAAAAATATTCTTAGTTATAATTACTCCTTTTTCAAGTAAAGATTTAAAACTTTTTTTGTTTCGATTGCCAATAAGTTTCTTCAATTCACCAAGAATGGCAATCATGGGTTCCATTTCAAAATCATTTTCCCAGGCATTAAAATACATGGTTTTATAGTCATTGTTTTTTAATTGTCTTTCCCACATTTTTACAAATGTGGTTTTCCCAGTGCCCCATTCTCCATTTAGAGCCATTACAAAACCATCTTCATAGTTTTGAACAATAGACGTTAGTATATTTGCATACTGTTCTCTGTCTAATTGACAATTCTTAAAAGGGTTATTTTCATCAATAACTAAATCATTATGTTTTATTTTCATAGTTATTTTTTTAATATTGAAATCTGAAACTTCTTTTATAATAAGATTAACTAACCAGTTTTTAGATTTATACTTTTCTTATCCTATACTGCAATATTTTGCATGTATAAAAGAACATGCGTATTTCAGAGATATTCAATTTAAGTTCTTTTATTATAGGTGTTTAATCTTTCGATTATTTCTGTTTGCAAATCCCAGCCAACAAGCATTACCATTTTCTCTTTTAATGATGGACATATCCGGAAGGACGGAGAATTCACTATCACAAAATATAGCAAGTTTATATTTCTTAATGTATATATCAGGACACCCGAAAACTGATTTTACGTTTCTCCGGTATCTAATTCCATTAGAATATAAAGTTTTTGCAAGCAGATTTTCTATATTTGTTCCTATAGATTTAATCGTCTGAATCTCTTTTTGTCTCTGTCCTGGATTTAATCTATCCATTTATAGAGAATTTAATTCACAATGAAAAATAGTTAGTATTATTTTTGCTGACAAATAATTTATAAAAACCCCTAAAATTTGACCATATGTTATGCCTTATTATTTTCTTCAATTAATCCATCTATATCTGAAATGATAGTGGTCTTTAATTTATTCTCTTCTGTAAATCCGTTGAGGTTCTGTTCTATAAGATTACATATTCTATCTGCAAAAGAATTGTTTTGAAACAATTTTGTCAAAGAAGCAAAACTATTTTTTATGCTTGGGTCCTGATAATGATTTTGTATCAAAAGTAAAAACTCGTCAACAGGTAAATTTGAGTTTTTTTGTTCTTGATTATCGGGTAATTGAACTTCATACTGTAATCTTTTTCTCAAATTTGCAAACTTACTTCCTAATTTCCATTTTGTCATTTTTTTATCATCAAAGAAAGAATTTAACAAATCGATAAAACTAATAGATTCACTTGAAAGATTAAAGTTTTCTTCTACCATTGAAACAATATTGTAGTTAAGAGCTTCTGGATTTATTCTCATATCTATAACTGAAATAGTATCAGAAAACTTTAATGGTGACATTATATACCAGTATGATAGTTCAGGAAATTTATTGAAGCTTTTCCTTACATCATAAAATGAAGTATCCCAAGTAATAAGATAGGGTTCAATAAAATCATAATCTTCCATATCAAATTGTTTATCTGCAATATGAAGAATTGCGTTTAAATCATGTTTCCTGGCTTCATATGATTTTTTAAAATGTTTACTATAACTTAATGAAACTTCATATTCCTTTTTATATTTTGCATACTCATTTTGGTCAAACATTCTTGGTGATTCTACTTCTATATCAATTAGTTCAAAACGATCAATCAAATGTTGAGTAACAATCTCAATGAAATTATAATATGAATAATCAGGACTTTCAATACCAAGTAAATCTTCAAAAAAATCGCTAAAACTTTCAAATTCAGCACCATTATTTTTCAATTCAAGATAAAAATTAAAAAATATATTTTTAGAAGGTCCTAAATCTTTAATATAATCTAATTCTAAAAATCGTTCTAACTTTAATGCATTTTGTATATGCCCAGCAACCTCTTCCACATAATCTATAGTTGTATGTAAACTGATTGGTATATCAGCTGAATCAACGGTATTTAGAAATATTTTTACAGCCATATAAGGCTTGTTATCGAAATCTAAGTTTTCATATGTATTGCAAATAGCTTGTAATAAAATTTGTGTGTCTAAATAAACTTTTCGTTTTGCTTTATTTAGATAATACTCTAATTTGTCGGATTTAAATAGATTTGTAAACATTTTAGAGATGCTTGATTTATTTAAATAGTCATTTTTATTGCATTTAACTAATAATTCTCTGGCAATTTCATTTGCTTTAGCTGTTGTTACATGCGCTTTTTGAATCAAATGAGTAATTATTTGTAAGAATATTTTATTAGTTTTTTGAGCATGTCCGTTTGTGACATGTTCTATTTCTTGCTGGTCAAACTCATAATTTGAATTATATAACTCGACTATTAGATTTACAATATTTTCGGTTTCAGATTCAATTTGGTATTTATTCAACACACATTTAACCTCTTGAAGAAGTTCTGCTTCTTGCATTTGAGCTTTTTGTGCAATATGTGTGAACTTATCTTTGTTTTCTGATGATAAATCAAATAGCTTTGGTTTTGTTTCCGAAACTACTATGATTTCTCCTTTGCTTTTTAACTTACCAATTTCATTTTGATAAAAATTTTCCTCGAATTTTTTATAGAATACTCTATCTAATGATTCAATCACATTAGAAACAGATGAACTGCCTTTTTCAAAAAAATGAAATAAAATAAATGACCTTACAAAATCATTTTTTATTTGAGTCGTATCCTTACTCATCGTTAAAGTATCAAAAAGAATCTTGGAATTATTATCAATATTTATCTTTTCGCTTGGAAATGCGACTTTATTAAATTTATAAATCGTTCTACCAATTGATTTATAATCTGTTGCTATACCTGCAAGCTTATTAGCATCATATATTTTTAAATCAATACCAAATTTCACATCAGCATTCTTTACTAATTCGTTTTTTTTAGTTTGAGAGATTACCTGGGAAATATAAAAGTCTAATCTGTTTTGATATGAGTAATTAATTACATTTTCTTTGGACTTTTCAACATCTTCCATTATTTTTTTTTCATACCCGTTTTTTTGAACTGTTATCTGAATATTCCTTTTCTCTTCGACTCCTTCCTTCGCAATAATCAAGTCTATGCCACCATCATAAGGACCATTTGAAATGTGAATCTCATTAGTGTCAAAATATTCTTTGGTAAAATTCAAAACTAATTCATTGAAATTTGACTCTGAAAGCTTTTCTATCCAATTTCGATATTCCTCTGTAAAATCTGTTTTCATATTAGTATCTTATATTTTGGGGTGTGATTTATTTTAATAACAAAGGACGCAATTATTTTCACATAAACAAAGGTGAGTTCGTTTTTTTTATTTTAATTTTTTCTTTGTGCAAAAGTGAATACCCGTCCCTGCGGATATACAACTTATTCAGATGGACAAAAGAGCCTGCCTGTCGCTGGGTCCCGATAGCTATCGGGATGCAATCCCAGCTCTTGTATTATTAGGATTTGTAATCCGCAACACACTTAATTTCAAACAATTGTCACATCCAACAGCCTTTTTCTTCCAAAAGCTATCGGGACCCAATCAATAGTTGAAAACGGTAAATATGATCTGTTTAATTATGAATTATGCATTCCTAATTATGAATTGGTTCCTTCACCTTCAATGCGATTATTGATATCCATTTAAGTTTTAACTTTACAAATATAGTCAATGTTTTTATAATATTTGTATTTATTGGACAACGTCCCGATAGCTATAAGGGCCACAGGCATTACCATTTTTTCATTAATGAAGGACATATCCGGAAGGACAGGGAATATTTTACAGCCAATCTTTCGTTTATATCTCTCCATGATCTCTGTTACGTTATTCCTTCATTATTCTATCGATATTTCTTCCTTATCCCATACATATCCCACCTCTTATATGATATGGGATATAGGTGGGATATCTATGGGATATCTATGGGATATCTAAGGGATAACCTATATAAGATGACGGACAGATGTAGAATGCGTTCCGGATTTGAAGGGTTTGAAGAGTTTAAAGAGTTTGAAAGTTTGAAGGGTTGGGGGAGCGTTCCGTGTTCCGTGTTCTGTGTTCCACGTTGTGGGTATAGGAGGTTTCTGCAAGTAGTTGATTTTAGTGACGGCTTCGTTATTGGTAAGAACAGGATTGTAAACGAAGCCGTCACCTGGTAAATAACGTTCCGCGTTCTGTGTTCAACGTTTCGCATTGTGGGAACAGAAGGGTTTGAATGTTTGAAGGGTTTGAAAAGTTTGAAGAATTGGGGGAGCGTTCCGTGTTCTGTGTTCTGCTTTGTGCAACAGTAGGCTTCTGCAACAAGAATAACTTAAGCTATTGATTTTAGTGACGGCTTCGTTATAAGCAAGAACAGGATTGTGAACGAAGCCGTCAACTGGTAGATAACGTTCCGTGTTCTGTGTCCCGTGTTTGAAGGGTTTGAAGGGTTTGAATGTTTGAAGAGTTTGAAAGTTTGAAAAGTTTGAAAAGTTTAAGAGTTGGAGAAAGAGGGATAGTATCGTAATAAAAAAAGGCTGACTCAAATTTAACTTTGAATCAGCCTTTTAGTTGTATGTAAATTCAGGACAATTTCTATACCACGTATTTAAAGGGATATATAAATCGGACAGTTCAACTTACCTTCTGCACTGCCTGCTTATTGCCGTTTAAGGACAAAGGCAGTACGTGCCGGGATATACAGTTTAAGCCATTCTTTTCCGGTTGGATCTTTTGGAGCGGGCTGGGTGACATGAATAACACTTTCATCGATTAAGTTGAAACCACCAAAGATTGTTTCGTCGGTATTCAGGATTATCTTGTACGATCCTTTTCCTGTTAATATGCCATAATCGGTAAATGATTTTGTTCCGTTGAAGTTGAACACGAAGATCAAATCACCACGCTGGTAAGCGAGTACCTGGTCGTCTTCTTTGCTCCATAGTTGCTGGACAGGGATTACATTAAACTGACTGACCGAATTAATCAATCCGATCATAGACTTATCGAATTCGCCCAATGCGTTATACAGGTACTTTTCATTATCCACTAAATCCCACTGACGGCGTGCATATTTATTTGACCAGCCATTGCCTTCACGAGGGAAGTCGATCCATTCAGGATGACCGAATTCATTGCCCATGAAGTTTAAGTACCCCCCATTAATTGTGGTGGCAGTAATTAGCCGGATCATCTTATGCAGGGCAATACCCCGGTCTACAACCAGCGTGCTATCACCACGTCGCATATGCCAGTACATTTCAGAATCAATCAGGCGGAAAATAATGGTTTTATCACCCACCAGTGCCTGATCATGGCTTTCAGCATAACTGATAGTCTTTTCATCGGCACGACGGTTAGTCAATTCCCAGAATATAGTACCTACATTCCAGTCTTCATCTTTTACTTCTTTAATAAGCTTAATCCAGAAATCAGGGATTCCCATGGCCATGCGGTAATCAAAGCCAATACCACCATCATTCACTTTAGTTGCCAGACCGGGTATACCGCTTACTTCTTCGGCAATGGTAATGGCATTTGGGTTTACTTCGTGAATAAGTTTGTTGGCAAGGGTCAGATAGCAAATGGCATCACCATCCTGGTTCATATTGTAGTAAGACTCATACCCGTTGAAATCCTCACCAAGACCATGGCTTCGGTATAACATGGAAGTCACGCCATCAAAGCGATACCCATCGAATTGATATTCGTCGAGCCAGAATTTACAGTTTGACAGCAGGAAATGAATCACGGAAGGTTTGGCATAATCGAATAAGAGTGAATCCCATGCCGGGTGCTCACGGCGCGAACCACCATGAAAATACTGGTAGGGCGTACCGTCGAAACGGCCTAATCCTTCTATCTCGTTGCGCACGGCATGCGAATGGATTAAATCCATGATGACGGAAATACCCATCCCATGTGCATCATCAATTAAATGCTTCAGTTCTTCGGGAGTACCAAAACGGGAGGATGCAGCAAAAAAGCTGGAGACATGGTATCCGAAAGAACCGTAGTATGGGTGCTCCTGAATAGCCATAATCTGAATGCAATTATATCCGTCTGCGGCAATACGTGGAAGGACAGTTGTACGGAATTCTTCGTAAGTTGACACCTTTTCTTCAGCACTCGACATACCTATATGGCATTCGTAAATGAGTAATGGTTGTGTCTTAGGCTTAAAATTATGGTTTTTAAAAACATAGGGTTGAAAAGGACTCCAAACCTGTGCACTGAAGATCTTGGTTGTTTCATCCTGAACTACCCTGCGTGCCCATGCCGGTATACGTTCACCACTTCCACCTTCCCATTCAACCAATAATTTATACAGCTGAGTATGCGCCATGGCATAATCAGGAAGACGTACTTCCCAAATGCCATTCTGCTGTTTCTTCATCTGATAGTCAGGATGGCGTTGCCAGTTATTGAAATCGCCTATTAAAAAAATAGCCGTTGCATTTGGGGCCCATTCCCTAAAAACCCATCCATCAGGCAGGCGGTGTAAGCCAAAATATAAATACCCAGAAGCAAAACTGGATAAAGTCTGACCTTCAACCACTAATTTCTTTTCTACACTTTCGAAATATTCGTATCGTCCATTGATAGCGCCTGCATAGGGAGCCAACCAGGGATCGGATTTAATTATAGCCAGATCTTTCATAAGTACATAATAGCAATAGAATCAGTTAAAGGAATACGTTTAAATCAAATAAATGAACTGTAATTAATGGATCTAAGTAATGGGAGCAATATAATATCTTGTTTTATTTCTTCATATAATATGACCTCTCCCCCTGCCCTCTCCCAATCCCGATAGCTATCGGGAGAGAGTGTAAAGACTCAGTATCTTAAATTTATTCTAACAATAGAAACTTCTTAGTTCCACTCTTAAGCCCCTCCCGATAGCTATCGGATTTGGGGGTTTGGGGGTCAGAAATAAAGAATACTTTTTTAACCTTTTCTATAGCAGATAAGCAATAAAATAATATCAAATCGTTATATGAATTGGTTTTTATCATTCACGAAGCAACAAGATAACTCAACGTTACGTACGAATCAAATAAATCTGAACGACACATTACATAGTATTTACCCAAATAGAACTATACCAGAACTTTGACAACGATCTTACGTTGTATGCCTTCACAGATACCCGGCTGATGACCATCTTCAGGAAAGAAAACAGCAAATTCCAACGGATTAACGGTTACAAAGGTGGAAGCTTTATCTGCAAAAAAGGTAATGTCCTTAACCTGATTATAATCATCGGAGACCTCTTTCAATTCGCTACCGGCAAGCCAGCCCATAGTTTCAGGGGCAGTTAATGGTATCTGAATGTCAATATAACGATTATGTGTTTCAAGGCGAGCGGTTTCAGGAGTCTTTCCTGTTATTTCAAACACATTGACTAACAGGTTAGAACCATCCAGTTCTGTTTTACCAAGAGGTAGTGCCAATAAATCGGTATTACATAAAAAGTCGAAAGCCTGTTTAAAGCGAGGGTGGATTGTTTCGTACAATCCGGCATTTTGTAAAGAATCTAATATCATATTACTTATTTTGAAAGTTCTTAATTCAGTGTTCAGCGTTCCGTGTTCTGTGTTCCGTGTTCAGCGTTCCGTGTTCCGTGTTCCGTGTTCTGCGTTCCGTGTTCAGCGTTCTGTGTTCAGTGTTCAGTGTTCCGTGTTCCGTGTTCTGCGTTCTGTGTTCCGTGTTCTGTGTTCAGCGTTCCGTGTTCCGTGTTCAGCGTTCTTTGTTCTATATTCTTTGTTCTGTATTCTTTATTCTTGGTTCTTGGTTCTTGGTTCTTGGTTCTTGGTTCTTGGCTCTTGGTTCTTGGTTCTTGGCTCTTGGTTCTTGGTTCTGTATTCTTTATTCTTTGTTCCGTATAAGCTGGTTACCTGATTAATGCTGAAAATCCCTTAACACTACTACCCACTACCCACTACCCACTACCCACTACCCACTACCCACTACCCACTACCCACTACCCACTACCTACTACCCACTACCTACTACCCACTACTTACTACCCACTACTTCATCCACCGTATAATTCAAAAAACGGTTAAAAGGGTAAGCACATTTAGCAATCGCTGTAACCTGTGAGACAAAATCGGGAGCATGAAGGATTGTTTCGGTTAACGGGTGATCCACCAGGTAGTGTTTCAGCTTGAGTAATTCGGCTTCCGGAAATTCTTTTGGGAAACCACGGGGAACGTTCTTTAGCTTATCTTCCTGAAAGAAATCATTGTAATATCGGGAGAATTCAGGATTTATCCTAATCTCATTAAGTTCATCGATATTATCATATACACTTTGACGTAAAGCCTTTAACATGGCCGGATCGGGACACCAAACACCGGCAGATATAAAGCAACCGGTTGGGTCAAGATGCAGGTAATAACCTGCATGCCGGCTCTTACGTCCTCCATCGGATGCAATATAAACCCCAAAATGCGTTTTATAGGGAGTCTTATCATTCGAGAAACGTGTATCACGATAAATCCTGAAAACGCATTCTTTTACCTCAACATGTTTAATCGACTCATCGAAGGTTGAAATCCCTGTAATGAGTTCTTTACACATTTGCTCAAACTGTGTACGTACCTGATCGTACCATGTCTTATTTTCAGCAAACCATTCGCGGTTGTTGTTGACTTTCAACTCACTTAAAAACCGAAGTAAATTATCAATATCCATACAGCTTAATTTTTCGTTTGACAAATATAAGGCAAAATTCAGACAAAAAAGTAGTTACCATCCTTTTTTTTAAATCAGGAACCTATTTAGAGGAAAAATGATTACTTTTGTAGTCAAATTAAATGGATCAGAATGCATGGAATGAATTTATATTCATTTGAACAACAGTCATTTTACCATTCTGCGAATAAAGTTAAAAACATAAAATGAAAAATCGGATTAATCAACTGCTTGACGAAATAAGCCAACTTGCTGCCTCAAATCAGGAAGAACTGGAAGCACTGCGCATTAAATTTCTGAGTAAGAAAGGAGAAATATCAACACTCTTCAATGATTTCAGAGACGTAGCCAATGAAGAAAAACGTGAAGTGGGTCAATTGCTGAATGAGTTGAAAAACACCGCTCAGGATAAGTTTAATGAGTTGAAAGACAATTTCAGCAACGCAAATAAATCAGAACAGAAAACCGATTTAACAAGAAGCGCCGACCCTGTTAAGCTTGGTACACGCCACCCGCTTTCACTTGTAAAACATGAGATTATTGATATCTTCTCCCGCATTGGTTTTACCATTGCCGAAGGTCCTGAAATTGAAGATGACTGGCATGTATTTGGTGCATTGAACTTTCCACCCGAACATCCTGCCCGTGATATGCAGGATACTTTTTTCATTGAACAAAACCCGGATGTGTTGTTACGTACACACACTTCTTCCGTACAATCACGTGTTATGGCAACTCAAAAGCCGCCAATACGCATGATATTCCCTGGGCGTGTGTACCGCAATGAAGCTATCTCTTACAGGGCACATTGCTTCTTTCATCAGGTTGAGGGTCTTTATATCGATAAGGATGTTTCGTTTGCCGACCTGAAACAAGCTCTTATGTATTTTGCTAAAGAAATGTTCGGACCTGATACTCAGATTCGCTTACGCCCTTCCTATTTCCCATTTACTGAACCAAGTGCAGAAATGGATATCTCGTGTAACTTGTGCGGTGGGAAAGGTTGTCAGTTTTGCAAGCATACAGGATGGGTTGAAATACTTGGTTGTGGTATGGTTGATCCCAATGTACTTGAGAATTGTGGCATCGATTCGAAGATATATTCAGGCTATGCATTTGGCATGGGTGTGGAACGTATTACCAACCTGAAATACCAGGTAAAGGATTTACGCATGTTTTCTGAGAATGACGTTCGTTTCTTACAACAGTTCGAATCCGCCTACTAATTAACACGAGTAGGAATTGTTTAATATATTTTGTTATATAGTTGGATATTTAGCATTATTGTGTTATTTTTGTGGCGTTATCATTAATAAAACCCTAAAATAACTACCAACTGTATCCGTATGAAAAAAACAATAATCCTGTCCATCATCCTTGTTGCTATAGTCGCAAACCTGAGCGCTCAAAGCTATAGCACAAACAAATTCAAATATGATTATCATCAATATGTTCCTGAATACGGGGATGTATACAATCCGGGAATCAGCGGAGTATGTTCTTTTATAGTACCCGGACTTGGTCAGATGATTTGTGGTGAGACAGGTCGTGGATTAGCATTCTTTGGTGGATACATTGGTTGTGCCGTACTCTTTGAAGTGGGAGCTGCCAAGATAGTTTCAAATTCATGGGATTATGGAAATAACGGCTATTATACCACAAACTCAAGCGCCGGAGTGGGCACCATGTTAGTGGGTCTCGGCGGAATGGCAATAGTAAGTATCTGGTCAATCATAGATGCCGTACATGTGGCTAAAGTAAACAACATGTACATTCGAGACTTACGAAGAACTTCAGCCATAAAGGTGGAAATGTCGCCTTATATTGAGCAGCTATCCATCAACAATCAGGTTACTACTCCTGTAGGAATGACCATGAGGGTAAAATTCTAAAAATAAAATCATTCATCCAACCATAGGGAGCCTGCCGCATGTATTGCAGCAGGCTCTTTCATTTTATGCCAACAAATACACTTCTTTTTATCCATAATCTGCATTAGTTTTACAAAATTATGCAAACGATTACGGAACTTCGTATTTATTTCATCCATATTTACTAATCTTCACTCCTGCAACCGGATACAACATTGGAACACGCAGTAAAAACATTTGTAGATTATCGCAATTTTAGGCCTGCTTTACGTATTTAAATTGTATTTTTGCATGATCAAACTAAAAAACAAAAGAGCATGAGACTTATTATCCAACCTGATTATTCAAATGTATCGAAATGGACTGCAAACTACATTGCATCGACAATTAATCAGGCTTCATTAAAGAGTGACAAACCATTCGTATTAGGTTTGCCTACCGGATCTTCCCCACTTGGAGTTTATCTTAACCTGATTGATTTGTGCAACAAAGGTGTGGTTTCTTTTAAGAACGTTATTACATTCAACATGGATGAATATGTCGGGCTTCCTCGTAATCATGAACAAAGTTATTATACTTTTATGTGGGACAACCTTTTCAGCCAGATTGATATTCTACCTGAAAATGTTCATATTCTGAATGGAACTGCAAAGGACCTGGAAGCTGAATGTGAAGGTTACGAAGCAAAAATGAAAGCTGTTGGTGGTATTGATTTATTCCTTGGCGGTATTGGTGCAGATGGACACCTTGCGTTTAACGAACCTGCATCATCCCTTGCCTCACGTACGCGTCAAAAAACACTTACTACAGATACGCTTATAGCCAACTCCCGTTTCTTTGATAATGATGTCAACAAAGTTCCTAAGACTTCACTTACTGTAGGCATAGGAACCATTATGGATGCAAAAGAAATCCTTATTATAACCAGTGGACATAATAAAGCCCGTGCTTTGCGTCATGCCGTAGAAGAACCGATTAATCAGATGTGGACAATAAGTGCGCTACAACTTCACCCAAAAGGCATTATCGTGTGTGATTACGATGCCTGTGCTGAGTTGAGAGTGGGAACCTATAAATACTTTTTAGATATTGAAAAAGATTCGCTGAATCCTGACGCAATTATGTAAAACACTTCCTGAGAAACAAAAAAAAACCATGATACGAAAGTATCATGGTTTTTTTGTTTTATATATCCTCCTACTCTACCCTGCCGCCACGTTCGGAACGCTGTTCGGTTTTAAGGGGATTGGCACTGTATTCCTCATTCCTGATACGATTCAGGTAAATATCGTATGCCAGGTACAAAGCCTGCCTGAATGATTCTTCAGAAGCAATGTTATGACCTGCTATGTCGTACGCTGTGCCATGATCGGGTGAAGTCCGGATAACAGGTAGTCCGGCAGTAAAATTCACGCCTGTATCCATAGAAACAGTCTTAAAAGGGATTAATCCCTGATCGTGATACATGGCTAAAACAGCATCGAATTTATTAAAGTTCCCTGATCCAAACAACCCATCGGCAGGAAAAGGCCCTACACAAATAATCCCGAGTTTTTCAGCCTGTTTGATAGCAGGAATAATTACTTCCGTTTCTTCATTTCCAATCACACCATCATCACCGGCATGGGGGTTCAGACCCAACACGGCAATTCGGGGGCGAATGATAGAGAAATCCTTTTTAAGAGAAGCATTTAACACAGTAAGCTTATCTAAAATTAATTTTTCAGTTAGTTCAGCTGAAACATTTTTAACCGGGATATGACCGGTAACCACTGCCACACGCATGACATCATTTATCAGCATCATTAAAGCCGTAGAACCGTTACCAAACTTTTCTTCCAGGTATTCAGTATGTCCGGGGAAATGAAATTTATCCGATTGTATATTCTTTTTATTGATAGGAGCAGTTACCAATGCATGAAGGGCACCTTTCCTTAAATCTTCAGTAGCACGTTCCAGGGCAGCATATGCAGCTTTCCCGGCTTCTTCTGTAGAAGTACCCAGTTCTACTTTAATTTCATCATCAACACAATTTATGATATTAACCCGCTTCAGGTTTATTTCCTCTATCGAGTTAACTATATTCAAATTCAAGCCCTGAATATCCAGATTCTTCCTGTGATAGGCAGCTACTTTTGGGGAACCGTAAATAACCGGAATAAAAGTTTCCAACATACGACTATCGGACATAGTCTTTAGAATAACTTCATACCCTATTCCATTTATATCACCATGCGTAATGCCGATAATAATTTTGTCTGTTTCCATAATTTTAGGTTGAAAAATTTAATAACTAATTTTTAAGCAAGGAATATCAGGATTTCTATATTTTATTACAGGGATCAAATGTATTAATTTTTATTCAGTCTGCTAATTTTTCAATGAATTATTTAATTGAAGAAAAAAATGTAAGTATTGAATCCATCAATTTAGCACGTTCCTTTTCAGATTCAAGTGTTTCAAAAGGGAAACCGAAAGCACAGGTTTTGTATTTCCCAGAATAAGCTACTGCAGCACTTAAATTATTTTCAGCATACCTGCAAATGGTAAAACTACCTTCTCCGACCGGCTCAATAGCATCAGGCGACTCAACAAAATAGGATATTGAATTCGGTTCATCGAAATAAGACAAGTCGGCTTTTTTGAAAACACCGAATGGTGAGCTCACCATGCTGACATTTCCTCCCACACTTGCGTGCGATGTCCGGAATTTATATTTCAATACATTTTCAATAAAAAGCCTGTCATTACGGATTGGTTTTTCGGTATCACATAGGTCAGAACCAATGAAAGCACCACTAACCAACAGGTTTCCACCATTTGAACAATACGACTTTATTGATTGCTGCAAAGCTAATGGAAAAGTTTTAAATTCAGCAGCTTTTTTAGCATTTCCTATGAATGTTTGCTTTTGTTTACCCAATATCAAATCAACCATTTTATATTGATTTAAATCCATATCCCCACTGGTCACTGCCTTTTCACTTGAAGAGACAAATGAGTATCCTGCTGCTTTTATTGATTTGCCGTGCAGAAAAGGATAATCGAAAGTATTACCGGCTATCACTTTATTTTCATAATTGGCATGGCTTGCTCCAAAACCGGGTGCATCATCATTTACCCATGGTTTGTTTCGTTTAAACTCATACTGTTTACCAACAAAACTTATTTCTGACAAATAGGGAACACCGGCATCTATATCATTTACAAATCCGGCATATGTACTGTCTAAAACAAGGTTGGCCGGTGCGCTTAACCTGTCAAATCCATTTACAATAAGAACTTCTCCTTTTCCATTTGGAGCCCTGTAAGCGGAAAGGATTTCAGAAGGAAAGCTTTGACCGCCTTTATTTAATGCCATGACCTTAAAACTATATATCTTCCCTGGCTGAACAGTTGCTGTTATCCGGTTTGAATTTACAACAAATCCATTATCAAAATCACCATCATCAATGCGGCTATACAACACATATTGATCGGCCATGGCGGTCGGTTCAAGACTATCGACCACGGCAAGCCAGTGAAGCTCTACCTTGTTTTTTTCCACAAAGCGGCAACTGAATTGTTCTACCGGAAGCGGTTGAACGATATAGTCTGTTTTATTGGCAGACGACAGATATTTCAACATTCCTTTATAGATGGATCGACTCACGGTAAACCTGAATCGTGGATCAAGACCATACCGCATATCGGCAAAGTTCTGGTGAGAGAGTAATTCCAGTAACATAGTAGGCACTTCCGGAACCCGTGATTCACTGTACGACTTATTCCAGATATTACGCCGTGTCCATTCCGGTGCAAACTTTGTATGAATATCGTTTACGATCTGTGTTTGTACAATATCTGTCAGATCACGCGAAGCCCATCGAGAAACCCCGTTTTGAAACAAAGTCTTCCCTTCTGTATTACGAACAGTACAAATGCCCAACGTGCCAATAATCGAATCATTGGCTGTTACTCCCGCATCACTATGAAAAGCCAGTGCCAGATCAAGAGGTACATTTAACCCTTTTGTATTTGGTGACACAGAAGAACCACCCACCAGATAATTCACCCAAAAACCACGTGACTGAAAGTCATCGGTATAATCATTTTGTCCTTTGTTTTTACTGTAAATACTATCTGGAATGCCTGCCCATTGCAACCAGTAGCGTGCTCCTTCGGTATAACGGGGATAATGACTTGTCTCAGGCTGGTAAATGGTTGAAGGCTTTATCAGATCAGTTGCAAGAACCAGACTATCTGATACATTAAGATTTGTGCTTATAGTTGGTTCTACAGGATTTCGTGCGATATTCCCCATTCCACCTCCGAATTTAACAGCATCAGCAGTTATCAGTTTTCCTTCTTCCGAACTCAGATTGGTCAATATCACTTTTGCCTGGTTATTTCTACCTTTATCAAAGTAAAACTGTCCGAGATACAGCCAGGTTCCTCCATTCATAGTTTGGTTTACACTAAATTCGGTTTTTCCACCTTTATGGTACACTGTGTAATGAGCATCACCAGCACTGTTTTCAAGTGTTTTATACGAGACATAGACTGCATAACGACCTCCTTCGGGTATTGTTGGTATCCATTCAGCGCGACTGGTTTCTTCAGTATTCGAAACAGCCGGAATAACACGGGAAGTGCCAAAAGTAAATGGATTTTCACCCTGTAGATACGTTTTTTTGGTATTGCCAAAGCCAAATCCTTCTGACACCTTCCATTTCTTACGGTCGTTCTGTTCCCTGTAACGCGAAACATTATCTTTGGTATCATTGTCAACAATCACTTCATTCAGCTGGGTATCACGTTCACGGGGAAGCAACACGTTAGCTCCTGCATTTTCAAGCATAGGGACCAAATAAGGCAGTACGTATGATTGAGTATACAAATCTTCAACAACCTGAAAAACCCGTGCTCGTTGCCACGCCCAACGGGCTTGTTTTTGATCAAAATACTTACCATGACTTTGCCAAAGGGCAATATGCCTGTTTTGTAAACCGTTTTGAATTAAGTAAGGACGTGATAAATTTGTAACTAATGGCTGATTGAGTATCGGCACAGCGAATTGCTTCTGAAGATCAATATTGTCTTTGCGATAAAAATTTGGAATAAGTGCTTCTATGTTTTGGTTTTCAACCTGGCAAACAACTGAATACCCGTTGTATTTATGGGCAATAATTTTTGTAATGGCACTAAAAATCCGTTTCACATTTTCAGGGCGGAAAGGTATATATCCCAGCCTTTCATTGGCCGAGATATAGATTGTACTCGTTTTTTGATTCGCTGAAAAGTTTATCACATTCACCCTGCCAACCCTGGAATAGCTGTTAGCAATAGAAGTGAGTGAGTCGGAAATCTGATTCTCAAGATTTTTTTGGGCGGATAAAGAAAGGCTTGTTACTGTTAGGAATAGAGCAACAACCCGGATTGAAAGCAAATTTTGTCTCATGAACTAATGAGTAAGAGAGTTATTATGTAAACTGATTAAAAAGGCACTGATTTTGTCTTTTACACTTCAGTCTTCCCTTTTTCCAGGGTAGAGAGCATTCCACAAGCAGCAAAAATATCTTCTCCCCTTGAACGTCTGATTGTGGAAGTGACCCCGTTATTTGTCAGGTAATCACGGAAGAAAGTCATTTTCTCAGGGCTTGAGCTTTTCAGGTCTGATCCGGGGATAGCATGGAAGCGAATTAAATTTACACGACAATCAATTCCTTTGAGTATTTTTACCAGTTCTACTGCATGGCGCATGGTATCGTTGACCCCATCGAATAAAATATATTCAAATGAAACGCGGCGTTGTTTACTAAAATCATGTTTACGTAATTCTTCCAGAACTTTACTAATGGGGTATGTTTTCTCGATGGGCATTAAAAGCAACCTGTCCTGTGTAAATGGAGAGTGTAGACTGATTGCCAAATGGCAATTTGTTTTTTCCAAGAACACCTTCATCCCCGGTATTAATCCGATAGACGATACAGTTATCCGACGGGGGCTCCATGCATACCCATAGTCAGCAGTCAGGATTTCCAAAGACCTAAGCATAGGCAGTGTATTATCAAATGGTTCGCCCATTCCCATAAAAACAAGGTTTGTAAGTGTATCGGCTTCCGGTATTGACATGATTTGATTCATGATCTCGGCTGTAGTAAGCTGGGCAATAAAACCTTGCCTTCCGGTCATACAAAACACACACCCCATCTTACACCCTACCTGAGATGAAACACAGAGAGTTGCACGATCTTCTTCAGGAATGTAAACAGACTCAATAAAATGTCCCCCTTCAGTTTTAAAAAGGTACTTTTTTGTTCCATCAGTTGATTCGACTGTCTGAACCGGTAATGTGCGCCCTATTTCATATTGTTCATTTAGCAATTCCCGGTTCTTAGCCGATATATTCGACATCGCATCAATACTGAATGCACACTTTTTATAAATCCATTCTGACAGCTGCCTGGCTGTGAATGCAGGCATTCCCAGTTCAGAAACAATTGTTTTTAATTCTTCCAGGGTCTTGCCTACGAGTGCTATTTTATTCATTTTGTGGTCAATGTTGTTAACTTGGTTGATTGAGTTGAATAAGTTGATTGAGTTGAATAAGTTAACTAAGTTGATTTAGTTTCAGAATCCGAACATTGCTCAATACTCAATGCTTTCTTGGCAAAGTTACGCAAACTTACCGAAAAAAAGAAAACGGAATGAAATTAATCATTCCGTCTCAATATTTATAAAGTTAGTAATCGTAGATATTTAAAGATATATTTGTTAATCTACAAAAGCATAAATTTCAGTTTCCTGTTCATTTTTCATTATGAATTATGAATTATGAATTATGAATTATGAATTATGAATTATGAATTATGAATTACTTAAGTCTTTATTCTCAGAAGAAATTAAGGCGATTATCAACAATATCCGCTTTATCCTTCAAATCCTGAATAATCATGTATGGTAATGAATAACTCATGCGGCTATTCAACTGCATTTTTTCCATCTTAGCATCAAACGGTTGAGGGTTTACTTGTTTGTTTGAAGTACGAACCACATAGACTCCTGCATTTCCTTTTATAGGTGCTGAAACTTTACCCAATGTTGCTACGGTAACCTTACCAATAACTGTCGGTTCAAATCCGGCAACACCAAATTGATAAGAAGCGAAGTTAATTGCACTGGCAGTCTTAATTGAATCTTTCAAAAACAAAGCCAATCCTTCCAACGATGGTGCTTTTGTTAGTTCTGCAGTAAGATTCTTAATCATCAGGTCAGCTTTCTTATCTTTAATAATTTCTGCTTTCAACTGTTCTGTTACTTTTTCAATAGAACGATAGCCCTTTTTATTTACTTCGGTTGTCTTTGCAACTACGAATTTTGTTCCACAGTCAAATACGTCAGACACGTCATTCTTGCTGCTTTTAAAAGCCCATTGAATTATTTTACGTGATTGTGGTATATCACCTACTTTATCAACAGTTTGTAGAATTTCATTGGCAGGACGAATAATATATCCTTTTTCCTTTGCTCTCTTTTCAAAATTATCAGCTTTCAGGTCAACTGCAAATTGTTTTGCATCATTATAGATTTTACTGTATGACTTGCTGCTTGGAACAACTTTACGTTCAAGTATTGCTAATTTCACTTTACGGCGGGGAGCAGTTTTATCTTCAACCTGCATAATCTGAACTCCCTGGGCATTTTTAATGGTAAACACTTCATTTTTTGATTTACTAAATGCATTGGCAGTAATTTCTTTTTCCACACCTTGCATTCCTTCTTGTAACCAACCGATTTCACCACCATTGGCAGCTGTTTGTTTTACTGCAGAATATTTTTTAGCTAATTCTCCGAAATCGGCACCCCCACGAATGGCAGCAATCAAGCTGTCTGCTTTAGGAGCATCTTTTGTAACCAGGAAGATATGACGTAATTTTACAGAATCAGACTGCATGATACCCGATTGCATAACCCGGGCCATGGTATAAGTGTCATTCTGAAATGAAGGACCATAAATATCACCTGTTTTCCCGCCAAATGCAAAATCTTTCAAAGTTACAGGTACCGTTTTGTCAGAATAGTTATGTCCATCGTACATGATATCCGAGTTTGAATTAACCAAACCTGCAACATCATCGGTAGTTTTGAATTCAGTGCTTAGCTTGTTCATCCAATTTTCAGCATCCTTGTAATCCTCTTTCATTGGTTTGATATCGAAAACAACATAACTGAATCCACAATTGGCATCTTGTTTATATTGTGTTTTTTGTTTGTTATAGCGGTCACTGATTTCAGAGCTGCTTACTTTGACTAACGAATCAGGAACAAGGAAATAAGGTTGAATAACATAAGCTACATCAACACTTGTTTTACGATCGGCATAACTCATTTTGGCATCAATGCTGTTTGCTGTAACTGATTTTGAAATCAGGGCATTGTATTTTTCCTGTAGGATGCTGTTTTTTACATTCTTTTCCCAAAAAAGCCAATAGCTTTTAGCTTTACCGAGTTGTTGTTTCATTTCCTCACTGGTAGGTGTTTCATCCAGACTATTCAAGAACTGAACTAACTGTGGACGACTAAACTGGCCATTTTCACCTGCAAACGAACGTCGTTGAAGAATCAAAGGGTGTATGTTGTTTCCAATCAAACGGTCGGAAAGCTCATCTTTACTTACAGCAAGACCAAGTTTTTTAGCCTCAGCGTTTAAAATTTTCTCGTTAACCATACTTTCCCAAACAGATTGACGAAGTTGAGTCATCATTTCTTCATTCAATTCGGTTTTTCCGGTTTCAATTTTGTATACTTCCGTCATTTGATCGATAGCGGCAGAGTATTCCTTGATATTTATATCCTCACCAACAATTTTTGCAACTGTTTCTTTCGACTTATTGAAGAAGGTTGATCCCTCTTTCAGGAAATCGCCTACAATAAAGGCTAATAATGCAAGTCCTACCACTACTACCAGTAAAACTCCTTTGCTTCTAATCTTTTCTAATGTAGCCATTTTTTGAAATTAATTTGTATTTTTTTAGTTTGAATTTTCACTTATTTTGAGGGCACGAATATACAAAAAAAAATGTTTATTCGAATGCAATTTCTTATTTTTCTTGCAGATATATCAATTTACACGTGCAAAACACTATGTTTTTCAGTTCATTCACTTGTTGCCAGTTTAACTAATTCAATTCTATTGTTGGTAACTTTTACACATTTGATGGTAAATTCGTCAATCCGAATGATCTCATTCATCTTTGGAAAATGCTGATGATTGTGTAAAATAAAACCGGCTAAGGTATCATAGGAATCCGATTCAGGTATATTTAAATTAAAACGCGAATTAATAGCATCCACCTCTAACCTGCCCGAAAATATATATTCATTTTCGGCTGTCTGCTCGGCAATATAGTCGTTGTTATCATGTTCATCTTCAATCTCACCAAATATTTCTTCCATAATATCCTCCAGCGTAATGATTCCGGCTGTTCCTCCAAATTCATCCACCACTACAGCTAAACTTTTCTTTTGTAACAGAAAGATCTTCATTAGTTTTTGTGCTGCCATATTCTCCGGCACAATCGGTATCTGATTAATCTGCTTTTTCCAGTCGCTCTGGTGTTCAAACATTTCAGAAGAATGAATGTAGCCTACGATATTATCGATATCATTTTTATAGATAGGGATTTTCGACAATCCTGTCTCAATAAAAGTTTGTTTCAACGTTTCAACGGTCGTTTCATATTCAAGGGCAATAATATCGGTTCGGGGGACATAACAATCCCTCAACTTCACTTTCGAGAAATCAAGGGCATTCTGAAAAATCTTCACCTCATTTTCCACTTCTTGCTCATTCTCCTTATTATCAAAAGTCTCCTGAATTAAATAATTTAAATCAATTCGCGAAAAAACTTTCTTCTGTGTTGTCGGACTGATTTTCACCCTGAATACACTAAGTATACCTATAGAAATCCAGGTACTAAAACGTGAAACAGGATACAACAGAACAAAAAAGATAAGCAGCATCCATGAAAAAATGCGTAACCACAAATTAGGATTTACTCTAAAGACAGTTTTAGGAAGAAACTCGCCCGTGATAAGCACAATTAAAGTGGCAAGAATGGTTTGTATCAGTGTAATTAAAAACTCGTTTCCAATAGGACTTAACCAGGGAGTCAACAACTGAGCCATTAACAGGCCATAAATTACCAGGCAGATATTATTTCCCACCAGCATGGTTGAAATAAATTGCTGTGGATGGCGATAGAAAATAGACAAAATAGAAGACGTGAGGTTAGGTTGCTTCTTATCCAACTCAAAACGTAATTTGTTCGAAGTTATAAAAGCAATCTCCAACCCTGAAAAGAAAGCAGAGAAAATTAATGTTAACAGGATGTACGTAAAACTATCCAAAATTATAGTTGCTATGTGATTTTTTGTGTTTATAAAGTGCAAAGATACTATATTTTATAATGTTACTATGGTATCCGGTTGAAAATACCACGTACAAAACATTAAATTTTCAGGTTCTACCTGATATGTTGTGGATAAACATCGAATTTGCAATGAAAGTAGTGAAAGACCATCCATGTTGTTTCATAATAGGTATTGAAAGAATGATTTTTTATTTCTGATGTTTGAAATCCCAATCAAAAGAACAATAAATACATTTGTTTTAGATATAAAGGGAAAACAGAGAGACATTAAAGAGGGTTTCCTGGGGGTTAAGTGAGGTTTACCCCTCCTAACCCCCAGGAACCCCCCTCGCAACCCCCTCGCAACCCCCTCTGAACTACGAACAAATGACTGAGAAAAAAATGAAGTGAATCGTAATTGGGAGAAACTATAACCGGGAATAGAAATAGTATATGTTAAAATAGAAGCAGGATTAATTTCATCCATTCAAATTCCAGACAGAATGATATGTCTTCAACAACATATCCGGTTGTGCCATTTTTCACATTAAATCGTCCTAATGAATCCAATATAGAAATAGAAATCCTGTAGTGATTATTTTTATTTATTTCAATCATCTGTATTCCTATCGGTTACAATCATCTCAACAAATAAAACCGGTTTTTTTGAGAGGAGCATTTGTGAGATTAAAAAAAAGCCGTATCTTTGCAGTCGCTTTTGAAAAACGATCTAATAGCTCAGTTGGTAGAGCACATCCCTTTTAAGGATGGGGTCCTGGGTTCGAGCCCCAGTTGGGTCACTTTTTTTCAAAACGCATACAATGTTGATGATTTAGTAGCTCAGCTGGTAGAGCACATCCCTTTTAAGGATGGGGTCCTGGGTTCGAACCCCAGCTAGATCACAAATTAAAGCCTTCCAATTCAGTTTGGGAGGCTTTTTTTATGATCTGGAATAAAAAGTGAGAAATGAGGCAATGAGTCAGACGGCAACGATAATAAGCTTATTTTTGCTCACTATTGATGCCGTTACGAAAGGAATAGTGTGACGATAAATTTATTACAATGGAGGTACTGCTTTTCAGAAAATGAAAGTGCTTATTCCATCTGATTCAACGAAACCTTATTTACTTTCCAGGTCTTGATAAACACATAAAGTTCATAGGCCAGCATGAATATCCAACCTACAAGGCAAGCCAATGCAATGCCTTTTAGTCCGAAATATGGAGCCATGAAGTAAGCAGCGATAACGCGACCCACTATCTGGATAAACGTTGAGTTCAACGTTATTTTCATCTTCCCCAAACCGCGGAAATAACCTTGAAGAATGTTGGTTACACCGGGTAACAGGTAAAGAAAAGACATGATCCTAAGGTATTTTACTCCCGAATCTACCACCTTGACACCTTCATTTCCGACAAACAGTGTAACGAACTGACGGGCGAAAACAAAGATGATTATCCCCATAACCAGGCTGTATATTACCTCCATTTTCAGTCCTGTATAAAATCCTTTTCGTATGCGCTTTGCCCCATTACCGCTACCATTATTCTGTGCCAGGAAACCGGTAGTACCGTGTGCAATATTTTGTTGTATGATCATTACAAAATCATCTATTTTTCCCACCGCATTGAATGCTGCTATAGCAAATATCCCCAGTGGGTTGACGGCTCCCTGTACCAGAAGTTTTCCAAGATGAAGGGTAATCTGCTGCATTGCCGCCACCGAGCTATAATTCACCGTTTCGCGCAACAACGACCTGTCAAATACAAATTCATGACGGGTATATTTCAAAATAGGTATCCTTTTACTGACGTAGATAATGCAAAATAAGGCTGATAATGCCTCGGCAATGACGGTGGCACATGCAGCACCTGCTATACCGAATTTAAATACCGCAACAAAAAGTAAATCGAGAATAACGTTAAGCACGGCTGAAGCTATCAGGAAGTAGAGTGAAGCCCTGGAATTACCCATGCTTCGCAACGTTGAAGCGTAGATGTTGTAGATAAAAGTAAAGAACATCCCTACGAAGATAATTCGCAAGAAAAGGGTTGCATCATCAATGATTTCCAACGGGGTATGCATCAGGGACAGAATTGCATGCGAAAAAATTAATCCCAGCACAATAATTACCAGCGTAAATACTCCTCCAGCAATGAGTGCAGTAGATATTTCCCGTTTCAGTTTGGCAATATCACCCGAGCCAAAGAAATTACCCATCAGGACCGACATTCCCAGGCAAATACCCACTATGAGAAACAGAATAATGTTCATAATCGGGCTTGCCGCTCCAACAGCTGCCAACGCATTTGCGCCAATAAAACGACCCACAATTATTGAGTCTGCCGCATTATAGGTAAGCAGGCAAAGGTTTCCAATAATTAGTGGTACGGTAAAATGAATAATCTGTGGGGTAATAGGGCCCGACGTCATATCAACTGTCTTTCCTTGCTTCATCTTCGTATAACTTTCGGGCAACAAAGGTAGTCATTTGACTGTCAGATGACGTTGCATGATTTACAAAGAAATATTAAATACCGGATTTGTGGTTATTCAATTCTACCTGTTCTGTTGAGCATAGCAACTGAATGTTCGGTGAAAGCTCATTATAAGTTTATGTAAAAGGGATATACGGGTTATCCGATTGAAGAAGATGAGATTCAATAAGAATATGATGTGGACCGTATATGAATTTAATGAATTTAGAAAAGGGTAGCTAACTTCTAAATAGACATTCGACGTATAAACTTATCTGACTTTGATGTGTTACATTTATATAAAATTATACTAACAAAAAGGCAATAACCCCGCCTTTCGAATAAGGCAGACACAGAACCGGTTAACAAACTATCCATGAATACAATAACAAAGCTTAGTACGAAAGAAAAATCGGTACATATCAATATTGATTCTAATTATTATGGTGCCATTGCAGAAATTGGCGGTGGTCAGGAAACTGCCAGGCATTTGTTTCAGGCAGGGGGAGCTTCAAATACAGTAGCAAAATCCATCTCAGCTTACGATAAATTATTCTCCGATCATTTTTACAATCAGGGAAAACCATCCAGGCATGTTGCAGAAGAGCGGTTACACAAAATGATTGATTCTGAATACAGTGAACTGATTGACATACTGGATAAAAAGAATTCCCGTAAATTCTTTGTTTTTGCAAATACAGTCCAAACGCTGAATTTCAATAAAACCAATCATGGAAGTGGTTGGCTGGGCATTGCTGTGGAAGGTACTGACCGTTATCAACCAAATAAAATGTTTATCCACGTAAAGCTTCATGAAAACGACACACTATTGCAACAAAACACATTGGGAGCACTTGGCATAAATTTAATCTGCGGTGGTCTATTCCAGTGGGAAGATCCGCGTGATGTGCTTTTATCGTTGCTGGACAACCTGGATACCAACAGGGTGGAAGTTGATTATGTATACGTGGAAGGCCCTGACCTTGAATGGGTGGACAATCGCTTGCTCAACCTAATGCTGGTAAGCAATGATATGACTCCGGCTATTATGTTCGACCAATCCGGGAAAGTACAGCAACCCGGTGATATGCTTTATAAAAAAAATGTCATTGTCTTGAGAGGATATTTCAGGCCAATCAATAACCTGGGAATAGAATTCATTGAGGATAGCCTGGCAAATTTTAAACGCGATGAAGATTACAGACCGGATAATACTATTGCATTTTGTGAGATTTCATTGAAATACCTGATACAAAATGAGAAAGTAAATGAAAAGGATTTTTTACACCGGGTCGATCTGCTCAACATGATGGGACAGAGCGTAATGATTTCTAAGTTTTACAGGTATTTTCAGCTGGTAAAGTACTTTGCCCAGTTTAACCTGATCAAGCTTCGCCTTGTTGTCGGATTGCCCACTTTCGAAAAGATCCTTGACCCTTCTAATTACACCGATTTGCGTGGAGGCTTGCTCGAAGCCATGGGCGCATTATTTCAGGAAAATGTAAAAGTCTACCTGTACCCGTTCATCAACAGGCAATCCGGTGAAGTGATTTATCCTGATGACTCCTATTTCTCCGGAACCAGCAGGATGCTTTGGCAATATCTGAATGGAACTAAGAAAATACTTATTTTAAGAAGCATTCAGCCGAAAACTCTTGAAATCAGTTCTGAATATGTTTCCAACCTGATTGAAAACGGGGACGAGAGTTTGATAAATTATGTGCCTAAAAAAGTGTATCATCACATTAAACGGAATAAATTGTTTGGGTATAACAGGAATAAACCGGTTTAAATAATCACGGTAAGATTAAATTCCCTGGTAATGGATCATTTATATTCTAAAGGCCGGCACACAGACACAATTCCAGCACATACTGCTACAAAAAGAAAGTCACACAACTTTTTACCTGGTGTCAATAAGTGATTTATTTACTTTAATGTGCATATGATCCGGTTATTAAAAAGTCCTGCAAACAAAATTGTCTGCAGGACTTTACCTTGATTTGAATAACTAAAAAAGAAATGTAATATTTTAAACGGATTATCTTATATCAAACCTTATCACAAACCGGCTACCTTTTCCCAATTCGCTTTCAACGGTCAGAGTGCCATTGTGTGCTTCAACAAAATCTTTGGAAATTGAGAGTCCCAGTCCACTGCCTTGAATCTTGGTACCCGGTACCCGGAAATAGCGGTCAAAAATGGTTAGATGATACCTGGGATCAATGCCTTTACCAAAATCCTGCACATACATTTCGACCACATTCTCAACCTGGCGGGCTCCAATGATCACACGGCCATACTCCGGTGAGTACCGAATGGCATTGCTTAATAAGTTTGTCAACACCCAGGCTATCTTTTCACTGTCTACATAAAGTTTCTCTATTTTTTCAGGATATTCTACCTCTATCTGGCAACCAAATTTATCGGCTTGTACCTTGTTGGCAGCAATGGCATAGTTTATCAGTTCGATAGGCTTGGTAATCTTCGGCATCAGTTGCAGCTTACCTGCTTCCACCTGGGTCATATTAAGCAGCTCTCCGGTGATTGTAAGAAGCCTCTCGCTATTTTCTTTGATACTTTGAGATAATCCCTCCTGCTCTTTATTTAATTCGCCTACGCGCTTATCCTCGAGTAATTGAAGACTCATGAGAATGGCTGAGATAGGAGTTTTCAATTCATGGGAGATTGTAGAGATAAAAGTTGTTTTTGCCGATTCAAGTTCTTTAAATTCAGTAATATTTTTCAACATGATGACATGCCCAATATTCTGAGATTCTGTTTCTCCTGTTTCAAGCATGCGGATAGGGATATATTTTGCCTGAAAAAAACTTTCTTTGTTATCGGCATATATTTTCAACGGTTCACTTTTATCATCCGGAGTAATAAGTTCCCGGATCAGTCGTCGCATCAGGTCATTTTTCAAAGCCAGGTCTGTAGCCGATTTACGAATAACATTATCGCGTTTCATATTTAAAATGCTCAATGCCTCATTGTTTATGAAAAGTACTACCTGATCATTATCCAATCCGATAATTGGTTCGGTAATAGCATTCACAATGGCCTCTATATACTTTTTCCCCTGAAGAATATCAGCCAGCGAACTGGCACGGTACTCAGTCAATCGTTCAGCCATACTATTAAAACTCTCCGAGACCTTGACAAATTCTTTATTGGCACTTAAATTCAGGCGTTTCTCATAATTATGATTGGCTATTTCCAGGATGCCATTGGTCAGCTCACGAATAGGACGGTTAATGGAAGCAGGCAGACGTAAGAACAACAAAATGCCAACTAAGATACATGCTGCTCCTACAACCGATACCATTAAAAGTGCACGCTGTAGAGCTATGGCTGCTGCCGGATTGTCCGGTTCCATAGCTGTCAGTATCTGGAAATTTGTCACAGAAAGAAGTACCAGTAAAATGATCATGGACAATAGTAATCCAATACCCAGGTTTAGTTTTGTTTTTGTATACATTTTTTCTTTGTTTGAAAGTTCAGTGTTCCGTGTTCCGTGTTCTGTGTTCTGTGTTCCTTGTTCTGTGTTCTGTGTTCTGTTTCTTATTAATTATTTTCAGCACAGTTTTTAATGTATGTTCTTATGTCTTGGCTCTTATGTCTTGGCTCTTATGTCTTGGCTCTTACGTCTTGGCTCTTACGTCTTGGCTCTTATGTCTTGGATCTTATGTCTTGGCTCAATGCTCATTGTTCGATGCTCGATGCTCTACGCTACTATAATCAAATCGATATTCGCTTTAGAAAAAAAATCAATCATTTTCTTTAAGTGATGAATAGTAAAAAATACCTGAGGGATTTTAAATGCCGGCTGTCCCATGCACACCGTAGTAATTTGCCGTTCTTTGCAAACGGCAACAATGCTACCCATAATATCGGAAGACTGTACCTGAATCACTTCGCCCCCCAATTCGGTAGCCAGCTTGAAATGATTGGACAGGTATCGCTGGTTTGCCAGTGAAATACGGTCGGCACTTTCAGCAGGTGTCTGAACATAAAGAATATAAAAATCAGTGTTATAATGGGTAGCCAGGCGTGCTGTTTTACGGATTACCTTACGGGGCGTCTTTTCATTGGCACTGACACAGGCAAGGAATTTCTCGTGATGAATGTGCGACATATCAGCCGAAAATTCATTTTCCACTTTCTTTCCCACCCTCATGGCTACTTCTTTCAAAGCCAGTTCACGGAGTTGAAGAATATGTTCGGATTTAAAGAAGTTGTCCAGGGCCAGTTGTATCTTTTCAGGCTGGTAGATTTTCCCAGCCTTTAAGCGGGCAACCAGCTCCTCCGAGGTAAGGTCTATATTAACCACCTCATCGGCCAATCCCAATACGCTATCCGGAATTCGTTCCTTTACATCAATGCCGGTTATCTCCTTGACTTCTTCATTCAGACTCTCAATATGCTGAATGTTGACTGCAGAGATTACATTGATACCTTCCTCCAGCAACTCTGCTACATCCTGCCACCTCTTTTCGTTACGACTCCCTTCCACATTGGTATGTGCCAGTTCATCCACAATTACAATCTCCGGATGAATGCGGATAATAGCATCCAGATCCATCTCTTCAAGTTCCTTGCCTTTATAAAAAATCTCTCTGCGGGGAATTACCGTTAAACCTTCTATCAATGATTGCGTTTCTTTTCGCCCATGTGTTTCAATGAACCCTACCTGTACATCCACCCCGCTTGAGAGCAAGTCGTGTGCTTCCAGCAACATACGGTACGACTTACCCACACCGGCAATCATCCCGATGTATATTTTGAATTTTCCTTTTCTTGATTTCTTAATCAAGTCAAGGAAATGCAAGGCGTTTTCTTCGCGGCTCATGGCTTTTGGTTATAGGTTGACACTAAATCTACGGCATTTATCGGATATACCTGCAAGCATTCCGCTTAAAACACAAGATTCAGTTCAAATGTATGTTTAGTTTTAAATATCCGTTTATTGGTGATGGCATTGCAATTATTCCTGAATAACAGGTTGATATACCTGATTATTCTTAATCACAGCAAACATCCTGGCTACAAGTTTTACCCGGATAGCATTGATGACTACTTTTTCATCTTTCCCTTCGTTCACTTTTCGAATATAATAATTCTTCAGTTCACTGTCATCTTTCTTTAGAATGAATTCTACAGCCTGATTTAGAAGAAGCCGGATACTTTTATCCCGGGTTACAATCCCGTTTTGTTGCAAATGTTGGACTGCTTTCAGATCTTTATGCACTGGAGCCATACCTGCATGCGAACAAAACTGCCTGCTATTTTCATATCTGGTGAATGCATCTGTATCAACAATCATCTTTAAGGCAACATCTTTGCCAATGGCTTCAATACTTTTCAACAGCTCCATTTGTCTGGCCAGATGACTATTACCTGCAAAGATACATTTAATTTCGTTTTCTACAGCGGCAATGGCTGCTTCCAACCCTTTAATTAAATCTACAAGTCTTTTAGCATTAACATCAAAAACTTCTTCGGACATATAGTTTTTCATCTCAAAAAGTTGGGATTGTAATTTTGCGCTATCCCCTTCCAGCATATTTAATTCGTTGTATGCCTGCTTCAAATGTTCAACATCCGAATCAGGAGGCTGGCACATTGCTATTTTATCTGCATTCCGCGATGCATAAACGGCTATTTGTTTGCAATTCAGTTTGTAATTCTTAGCCGGTTGCAGGCCTGAACAATAATACTTCATCCTGCCTGGGTTTTCCAGCCAGAGTTTATACAATCCGGATTCACAGGTATAAATCAACGGATAATTGTATTGCCCGGCATGCTCCGCGCAAATAAGCAATTGATCGTTTGATATATGAAATTCATTCAGCAATAAACTGAATGCCTGCCGTATTGCTGTTGTTTCATTCATCACTTCTCCTTGTTTCAGGACTTTATCCCCAAACAGCAAACAAAATTCCAATCTTATTTTACCGACAACAACCCCAAGTATATATTTATTTTCCATGACTTTAAAAAAATCCTTACAATATTAAATAGAACCCATACAAAAATCAATTTCATGTTTTAATAAAGAAGAAAAAACAATGAGTGCCAAAATAGGAGAATAGATCGTTAATCTTGACAGAGAATTGGTTCACTCATTGTAATATTCATTAGGACACTTACCTTTTCGGTTTTATCGTGAGGGGTTAGCGCCCTTCTCCAATGCTACATTTAGTTTCAATACATTCACTTTTGCTGGTCCAAAAAGTCCCAATAATGGTCTTTCAATTTGTTTTTCAACCAGTGCTTTCACAATGTCTTCGCTCATACCTCGTGCCTTAGCTACCCGTTTCACCTGTACATAGGCACTTTCGGGTGTAATATCAGGATCCAGTCCTGAGCCACTGGCTGTCACCATTTCGGCAGGGACTTCACTCCGTTTCAAATACGGGTGGTTTAACAGAAAGGTGTCTATCCGTGCTTTTACATCGTTCAGATAAGCTGCATTGGTTGGCCCTTTGTTGCTGCCTGAGGAAGCATCAGCCTGATAATTGGCTGCCGAGGGACGTCCCCAGAAATAAATATCCTTTTTAAAAGCCTGCCCTACGTTGTCTGCTCCTACCACTTTTCCATTCAGGGTAACAACTTCCACCTGTCCCTTATTTGGGCTGAATGTATGGGCAAAGGCCCAGAGGACAAATGCAAACACTGAGAAAACGACACAAAATACAAGTGTAATTCTAAATGATTTTAAAAAATCTGATTTCATAAGAATATGATTTTAAAAGAATAAACTAACAAATAAATCGATCAACTTAATGCCAAGGAAAGGAGCAAGTACCCCGCCAAATCCATATATCAGCAAGTTCCGGCGAAGTAATGCCGAAGCACCGATTGGTTTGTATTTTACTCCCCGTAATGCTAATGGAATCAGGATTGGAATGATCAAAGCGTTAAAAATGATAGCACTCAGTATCGCCGATTCGGGACTGTGGAGTTTCATCACATTCATGGCTGCTAAAGCCGGAATCGAAACCATAAACAGTGCAGGAACAATCGCAAAATACTTGGCTACATCATTGGCAATGGAGAAAGCAGTCAACGTGCCGCGGGTCATTAGCAATTGTTTCCCGATTTCTACGATTTCGATCAGCTTGGTAGGATCATTGTCCAGATCCACCATATTGCCGGCCTCTTTGGCTGCCTGTGTTCCACTATTCATGGCCACACCAACATTTGCCTGGGCAAGTGCCGGAGCATCATTTGTCCCATCCCCCATCATGGCAATCAGTTTCCCTTTTTCCTGTTCCTTTTTAATGTAATCCATCTTATCTTCCGGCTTAGCTTCTGCAATAAAATCATCTACTCCGGCTACATTGGCAATATACTTTGCGGTTAACGGATTATCACCCGTTACCATCACTGTCCTGACACCCATCATACGTAACCGTTCGAAACGTTCACGGATTCCGGGCTTGATAATATCCTGCAGTTCAATGATACCAACTACTTTTTTGTTGGCTGAAACTACCAGCGGAGTACCGCCGTTGCTTGATATGGATTTAATAAATTCTTCAATCTCATTTGGAAAAAGATTGCCTGCGCTTTCAGTGATTTTCCGGATAGAATCATAGGCACCTTTTCTGATCTCTGTTCCATCAGGGAGGTCTACCCCACTGCTTCTTGTTTCTGCAGTGAATTTGATAGACCGAACCTTGGGCAAGTCCTGACTGCGGATGTGGGCTTTATTCTCGTAAACCAGTTCAATAATCGATTTCCCTTCAGGGGTATCATCGGCAAGTGATGATAGCTGGCAGAATTGAATAAAATCATCTTCATTTACTCCGGGTGCCGGATATAAATTAGTGGCCCTGCGGTTTCCAATCGTGATAGTACCTGTTTTGTCCAGCAATAACGTATCAATGTCACCGGCTGTTTCCACTGCTTTACCTGATTTTGTAATCACATTGGCTCTTAATGCCCGGTCCATCCCTGCAATACCGATAGCGGATAACAAACTGCCTATGGTAGTCGGGATAAGACATACAAACAATGAAATCAACGAAGCAATGGTAATGACCGTTCCTGTGTAATCGGCTAATGGAACCAGGGTCATGCATACAATCACAAATACCAGTGAAAACCCTGCCAGTAATATCGTCAAAGCGATTTCATTCGGTGTTTTCTTTCTGGAAGCTCCTTCCACCAAAGCAATCATTTTATCCAGAAAGCTTTCACCGGGCTCGGTAGTTACCATGACACGAATCATATCCGACAACACCTTTGTTCCCCCTGTTACTGAACTTTTATCACCACCCGATTCTCTGATTACAGGAGCACTTTCGCCGGTAATGGCACTTTCGTCAATGGAAGCCAGCCCCTCTACAATCTCTCCATCGGAAGGAATGGTATCGCCTGCCTCGCATTCAAAAACATCTCCTTTTTTCAGTTCCGAGCTGCTGATTATTTCAAGCTTATCGCCTACCACCAGTTTTGCAGGAGTTTCCGAACGTGTTTTTTTTAAGCTGTCTGCTTGTGCTTTTCCACGTGCTTCGGCAATAGCTTCAGCAAAATTGGCAAACAACAAGGTAAGAAACAGGATAATAAAAACAATGATATTGTAGGCAAATGACCCTTGATGGGCATTAAAAATTGAATATATGCTTACAAAAAACATGGCAAATGTCACAACCTCAACCGTAAACATGACGGGATTCTTTACCATTACCCGTGGATCAAGTTTTACAAATGAGTTTTTTAAGCTTTCTATGACTTGCTCCTTTGGAAATAAAGAAGCTGAATTTTTATCTTTCATGACTGTTATTTTAAACCCCTAACCCCTAAAGGGGGATTGAAGTTAGTTTCTTATTTATCAATATCTTTTTTAAACCCTTAAAGTATAAATGAAAATTTTAATTTTTCTATTCAACTATTTCTTATCCCCCTTTAGGGGCTAGGGGTCATTTTAAATCGTTAAATACTCTGCAATGGTACTGAGTGCATGTGCCGGGAAGAAGGACAAAGCTGCAATGATAAAGATAACAGCGAAAGTCATAACCCCGAAAGTTACTGTGTCTGTCTCCAGTGTACCGGCCGATGAAGGAATAAATTTCTTTTCTGCTAATAAACCTGCTATAGCTACCTGTCCGATTATTGGAAAGAATCGTCCGAACAGAATCACTAAACCAGCTGAATAGTTCCAGAAAGGTGTATTATCACCCAGTCCTTCAAATCCCGATCCGTTGTTAGCAGCTGATGAAGAGAACTGGTAAAACATTTCACTCAGCCCATGATAACCCGGATTAGCCAACCATCCACCTTCTTTGGCAACGAGTGCCGGTGCATGGACATATAAAAAGGAAGATATTGCTGTACCAAGTAAAATCAGTAACGGATGTAACAATACCACCAGGGTTGCAATTTTCATTTCCTTGGCTTCCACCTTTTTACCCAGAAATTCAGGAGTTCGCCCTATCATCATGCCACTGATAAATACAGCAATAATGATAAAAGCATAATAGTTTAAAAAGCCTACCCCTACTCCCCCAAACCAGGCATTTATCTGCATATTGAGTAAGGTAACTGCTCCCGAGAGAGGCATCAGGCTGTCGTGCATTCCATTGACTGACCCATTGGAGGTTACTGTGGTTGCCGAACTCCACAAGGCTGTGGCACCGGCACCAAGTCGCACTTCTTTTCCTTCCATGGCTCCGTGATGTTGGTCAATGCCCATGGCAGTTATGCGGGGATTGCCTTTCAATTCTTCGTGTACATTGATACTGGTCGCCATAATGAAAGCGAAAAACATGACTCCGAAGATTATGAAACTAAGTTTTCTCTTTTTCAGGTAAAAACCCAATGCAAAAATCATGGCCATTGGTATCAGTAAAATAGCAATCGTTTCAACAATATTAGTCAGATAAGTCGGGTTTTCCAATGGATGTGCCGAGTTAACCCCGAAGAATCCGCCCCCGTTTGTTCCCAATTGTTTGATGGATACAATAGCTGCCACCGGTCCCTGTGAAATAACCTGTTCGGTGCCTTCAAGGGTCTTCAGATGCATTTTACCTTCCAATGTCATGGGCATTCCCTGTAAAATAAAGAACAGGCTTACTACCAGTGAAAGTGGTAAGAGGATACGTGTGACACTCCGCACCAGATAATACCAGAAGTTACCAATGGTTTTCGAAGTTTTGGAAGCAATTGCTTTCATCACACCCGCCATGGCTGACATACCTGCTGCAGCTGATACAAACTGGAAGAACATAACCATATACAATTGGGTGAAATAGGTCATCCCGCTTTCACCACTATAATCCTGCAGGTTGCAGTTGGCTATAAAGCTGGAAATCGTATTAAAAGCCAAATGCGGACTCTGCGAAAGATTCCCGTCAGGGTTCAACGGCAGCCATTTCTGGGTAAGTAATAATATAAACCCCCAGATAAACCAAAACATATTTAAGGTAAGGAAAATCTTGAGGAATCTCTTCCAACCCATTTCTTCTGTCGGATCTATCCCACTGAGCTTATAGATCCATCTTTCTACCGGAGCCATAAAATCCATCAGATTTTTTTCTCCTTTATACACCTTAGCTATGTATTTCCCTAATGGGTAGCTTAACACTACCATCAGAATAATCTGCAACGCGTTGCCTAATAGTTCTGTATTCATTGCTTTTCTTTGAAATGATTAAAACTTTTCGGGTTTGATAAGAACATACATCAAATATCCGAAGATTCCTAAGCCCATAATTAATAATGCTACATACATAATTGATCCCTCCTGATTAAATTTTTTCAAACCAGTTTACACACTTGTAGAAAAGCCAAAAGCAGAACAAGCCGCTCAGGCTATAAAAACCAATTTGCAAAATAATTTCCATAACTTCTTTTGTTTTTTATAATAATGATTCATTTTTACTTTCTTTCGTCCGGATCCGGTATGATTCTTCAATCGTCGAAACAAAGATCTTTCCATCTCCTACTTCACCGGTATACGCATTTTGTAAAATGCAATCAACGGTTTTCTGCATGTTTATGTCACGAACTACAATTGATAATGTTACACGTGATATATATTCAGTTCCTGATGAACCACGAAAATTGATCTTCCTCTTTCGTTCATTGCCTACTCCAACAGTTTTCGAATAGGTGAAAAAATCAATATCAATGTCATGTAAAGCAGCTTTAACTTCTTCAAACTTTGAACGCCTTATAATTGCTTCTATTTTTTTCATATTTATCAATTATTTAATTACTGAGTAACATTCCAATCGTTGAAGATACTGTTTAAATAATTACGAACTTAATTAGAGATTTATATCCAACTGGGTAGTAAATGAATTTGCATTTACATTATTAGAATTGTAAAATGCTTTTTTGTTATTGTAAATATCATACCCGAAAATTACAGATACATTTTTTGAGAATGCCCATGATAAGCCAAAATTTAATGCACCTAAGTAGTTTTTACCACCCTGATAATCTACCGCCAACCATAATTTGTCCGATATCTCAGGCATTGCCCTGTCCCAGGAGAGTAACAACCCTGTATTAGCAGCAGCTCCGTTTTCATCAATAAGCAATGCTTTATTACCCGAATAATAACCTACCGATATACGGCCAACTACAGGTACTGTTTTTGCTATAAGAGCATACATGATATTGTAATCTGTCAAACCCTTTTTAGTCCCAAAATTATATGCTCCAACAGCAATTGCAGGTGCTCCTTTAAATAATGAATCTTCCGGAAGAGCAATCTTACCATTGAAATAAATCGGATGTAAATCATAATTCTTTGCATTCAACAAATTGTTATCTCCCATATTTAGGTAATCAATTCCAATCTCGACCTGAACTTTACTAAAAGGCGATATTCCCGTTGTTATACCCATATCATAAATTCCGGAGCCATATATTCCATTTGCATCTTTCTGTGTACGGATATAATTGTCAATTCCTAAGTGAACTGTTTTAAAACCCTGGATATCGGTTGATGGAATCCAAATTTGAGTAGACCCGGTTGCATTTGAAATACCTATACTTCCTATTAATCCAATAACAACTAATAAATAAATTCTTGAAAAAATACTTACTTTCTTTTTCATACCTGTAAAAATCAATTTAAAATAATACTGTTTCTTTGTTGACATGCACTATGCGAAAGTCATACCAGAATAACAATATTATTTTAAATTGTTGCAAATCAATCAATTATAAATTTTATAAAAAATAAACTAATATTATAACAATGCCATTATGGAAAGGTTGCATGTTATTATGAAAAGGTTATTAAAAACATTACTATCTAACTTTCTCTCTTCCTTAAAATTTAGATTGAAAAATTTACCTGATTTATTCCAAGCACCGCTTAAAAACGTATATTTTATTTTCAACCGGAAAATTCTACCTTATTTCTCTTAGTAGCCTGAACAATATATTGTCTTATTTAAAGTTAAAGTATTATCAATATACAATTTACAGCTGTTTACAACTTTGTCCAAACGAAGATCCAACTGAATTATTTCATTTTCATTTGTTCTATGTTACCTGGGGGTTGCCTGGGGGTTTCCTGGGGGTTTCCTGGGGGTTTCGAGGGGGTTTCGAGGGGTAGACCTCTCCTATCCCCCTTACAAGACCCAAGCAATCCCCAAAAAACGCTCTCTACACATAGAACGGGTTGATTCTTTATTCCAGCTTTTCGCACATTATTCCTGAATGGAATGTATCATAGGGCCTGTTGGAATGGGATTATAATCCTACCGATAGCCATTAGTTATTTTCTAGATAAAAAAACCAATAAAATGATTAAAATGAATGATCCATGCCGCAAGAGGTGAGGTGTCTGTGAATAGCTTCTACTTGACGCAAGCGGCAGGTAATTTACCCAAAGTGATTAAAAAAGAACCGGCAGGAATCTATCCACTTTCTGGATAAACACCTGCCGGTTCTTTTCAATAAATTCTATTTACGTCTATTTATACAACTATCAGTTAGTTTCCAGGATAATAGTATCTACTGCCACTTTCGAATTGGATATATTGATAACCTCAATGGCTTTGTCGAGCGAAATAGGGATAATGATGGTGGTCAGGCCATGTTTGTATAACCGCCGTTGAATGGAGAAGATGGTAAAGTTATGCAAAACCCTGGAAAGCCGATACATCCCCCGGATGATTAATTGACCGCCGACAAAGGTTGAATTCGGGTATTTTTCAATTACTTCGGGTACCATCCTGATCACTTCTTCCGATACATCCGTTCCAATGCCATATCTGTATTCGGCATTACATCCCAGCTCTTTGATTAATTTTGTGTATTTCTGCAAATCATTTTCAATTTGCAACTTTAATATTTCCAGCTGTTCATGGCTGTTAAAACTGCCGGAATCAACTATTCCAACGCTAATAAAGACAAAGTTTTTATAGGTATTGTGAAAAGTATTCAATAAATAAAATAATGAATAGAGTCCAATAGCAGAATATCCATTTACCAATATAACGGCAGTTGAATCAGATGTATCAGTCTTTTTATCTGTTTTAACCAGTTTGATTTTAGTTTTTAAAATAGTTACCAGTTCGGGCATCTTGGTATTCATAACGCTCTGAATGTTTCCTATCTCCTTGCCAATCTGATTGTAATGTTTCTTTATATAAAGCGACATACCGACTAAGCAAGATGTGATAACCAATGTTATCCATCCGCCTTCTTCGAACTTGATCACCGTAACAGTAATCAGGATAAAGGTTGTCAGCAACAAACCTATTCCATTTATCACCAGTTTACGAAACCATTTCTTTTCTGTTTTCCGGACATTAAACCAGTGCTTTACCATCCCGAATTGCGAGAGTGTAAAAGTTATAAATACATTGATACTGTATAGCACCACCAAAAATGCCACAGAGCCCTTTGATAACATGATCACAACAGCTGCTGATGCCCCCATTAGCAATATTCCGTTTTGGGAAACAAGACGATCGCTCAATAAGGTAAACTTGCGGGGCAACCAGTAATCGTGTGCCATATTGGCCATAACCCTTGGTCCGTCGAGGTAACCTGTTTGGGCAGCCACAAACAGCAAGGCTGCTTCAGAGATAAGGGTGACATATAAAAACGTTTGTCCGACAAATGGATTCCAGTGTGCTATGGCATTACCAATCAACACAGCATTTAATGTCTTGCCGGGTACAAAATGCACATTAAAAAGAAAATAAGCTATTACCAGTCCAACTACTGCCAGGGCCAGGGACAAAGCCAGCAAACGCATGGTCTTTATGGCTGTATTTACCCTTGGTTCGCGCAAATTGGGAATCCCGTTGCTCACGGCTTCAATACCCGTATAGGTACCGGCACCCATGCTGTAGGCTTTCATAATGAGAAACAGCGTGCCAAATATTCCCAATTGAGAAACCGTACTGTGAAATTCAGTGGTAGTCTGAACAGCAACCGTTTTCATTTCAGGAACATGTGTAGAGAATGCGTATACAATTAAAAATATATGGGTAAGAACAAAAATAACAAAAATAGGTGTCAGAAATGCCACTGATTCTTTTACACCCCGTAAGTTTAATACCGTAAGAACTACCAGTATAAATATGGCAAAAAACACCTTATATTCGTGAAACGGCAAAGGCAGAAAACTAAATACGGCATCAGCTCCACTCGATATGGAGATAGAGATTGTTAAGACATAATCGATTAGCAATGCGCATCCGGATATCATACCCACTTTCGGGGATATAAGGCGGCTTGCTACCAGATAACCTCCTCCACCATGTGGAAATAACCGGATAATCTGGGAATAACTGGTACTAATAATAAAAATGGTAAATGCGGTCAAAAGGCCGACTATTAGCGAGAGATTGGTATGTACGGAGAGATTTTTATAAATCTCTTCAGGGCCGTAACACGATGAAGACAAGGCATCAGAGCCTAATCCGACCCATGCAAAGAACACAATTAATGAAATGTGACTAAAGGTTCTGCTGTCGGATAAATCAAGGGGCTTCCCGATGATTGTTTTTTTTACTTTGTGTAAATAATCTTGGTTCTCTGTCATTTTATAAAATAAATAATTAACAAAACAACTTCCATTCATAAAATAACCAGACATATACTGATTAAAATCTGACTTTCGGTTATATTTCCAACAAAATCTCCTATCTTTTTGTTAGAAATACGCGATAAATACTGCCAAAATCATACCAACAATCTCAGATTCGCACTACAATGCACATTATCAGAAGAATAAAAATACCGAATCATTATACCAAAAAGAAAAACCCTTCCAAAATGGAAGGGTTGCATGTTATAATGGAAAAATAAAACAGAATATTACTGTATTTCCACTCTTTTAATCTTGCTTTTATATTCTCTTTTGATAATCAATGGAACAGATTCAACAGAGACACTGCTGGTATCAAGGCCATATGCCCGTGTATCGGTTATTCCCAAATGTTTGATGATATTATAGAAATTCATTATCATCCGTTCTTTAAATCTAAATCCCTGGTTTTGATTATAAACACGATGGATGATAATAAAACGGAAATCACCCGGTATATTGTTCTTTCTCAACGAAGGATACCTGCTTATCAAGTCAAACTCCTTGCTTTCTACCAATTCATCGATAATCTGACGGAAATATAAGTTGATTAACGGTTGTACCTGAAAACCCAGTTTTATATTGACACGGTATAAGATACCCGGAATCAGTTTTTCAAAGGTATATTCAAAAGTGGTAGGATCATCAACATGGTCAATATGTAGTACCCAATAATTATCGGCACGTTTGGGTTGCTTGTTAATGATGGAATAAATTATTTTCCCTTCAATCTCCGTCTGGATATCGGCTTTACTTAAATATACCAGGTTTGTCGAGTATTTTGGGATCGTTTCATCCTTGCTGATATCAGTAATAATCTGGAAAAATGATTTTATATTTAGGAATATCATGTGTTTATTCTTGATAATCCGGGCATTAAACCAGACTAGCATCACAACAATGATAATACCTGCAAGCATAATGGTCACCCAACCTCCATGTATAAATTTAAACATATTGGCCGTTAGAAAAGATAACTCAATAGTCAAAAATACTGCAACAAAAGGAACTACAAAGATTGTTTTAATATTTTGCCGTTTCAGATAGAATCCCAGCAACAGGGTAGTCATCAACATCGTAATTGTAATGGACAAGCCGTATGCAGCTTCCATGTTACTGGAAGTTTTGAAGTACAACACCATGATAACACAGAAAACGTACAGAAACCAGTTTACAAACGGAATGTATAGTTGTCCTTTTACTTCGGTAGGATATTTAATCCGTTGACGGGGCCAGAAGTTCAGACTCATGCCTTCGCTAAAAATGGTAAATGACCCGCTGATAAGTGCCTGGCTGGCAATAATAGCAGCAGCAGTAGCCATTATTATACCAAAGATAAGAAAGCTTTCGGGCATCATGGCATAGAAAGGGTTGGTTGTTTCTGTCAGGCTTTTCATATGGGTAATGACCCATGCACCTTGTCCCAGATAGTTCAGGATCAGAGTAGTCTTAACAAATATCCAACTGATCCTTATATTTTGAATACCGCAATGTCCCAAATCCGAATAAAGAGCTTCGGCTCCTGTAGTACATAAAAACACAGCTCCCAGAATTAAAAACCAGTTGGGGTAATTGATTAACAGATTAATAGCATAATACGGATTAAAGGCTTTTAATATCGGAGTAAATTCAACAATCTCCATCAAACCAAGCACACCCAGCATACTGAACCAAATCACCATCATGGGACCAAATGATTTACCTATAGCTTTTGTTCCAACCTGTTGGATAAAAAAGAGCAACGATATAATGATAATACTTATTGGAACTACCGGTGTTTCACTATTCAGGCCTTTTAAACCTTCAATGGCTGAAACGACCGTTATAGCAGGTGTGATAATACCATCGGCAATGAGTGTGCCGGCACCTATAATAGCAATCACATATAGCCACTTTTTCTTATTTTTACGGACCAGGGCATACAGGGCAAGAATTCCGCCTTCCCCTTTATTATCAGCACGCAGGGTTATTATCACATACTTTACAGTTGTCTGGAGTGTTAAAGTCCAGATAATACATGAAACCGCTCCTATTATATAGTTTATATCTAAATTTTTATTAGCTCCGATAATGGCTTTCATGACATATAAAGGTGAAGTCCCTATATCCCCGTAAACTATTCCCAAAGTTACTATCAGTCCTAAAAATCCAAATTTACTTAAATGCTCCTCTTTTCTGTTTTTCACTATAATCCTTAATTATTTAATTTACTACTATGATAGAACAAATATATCATATTTTACTTATATTTCAATCATTTTGGTCAAACCTCGTTGTATATATTGACATTATTATGCTATGTCATATACATTCATATCTTTTTGAACAACAGATCTCAACAGATATTTACAAAAAGCATATTTATGCTTTACTACAACCCATACTCTTCAATCTTACGATAAAGTGTGGTCAAACCGATCTTAAGTAACCTTGCTGTTTCTGTTTTATTTCCTTTTGAATACTGAAGAACACGAGCAATATGTCTTCGTTCCATTCCTGACATTTCAAAATCGGAAGAATTCTTACCTATAATTTCTTCAAGTTGATCATTTAAGATCTCAATGGGAAGGTCTTGCAGAGTCAGTGATTCATCAGAACAAACGATAAGGCTTCTTTCTATAACATTTCTAAGTTCCCTTATATTCCCTCTCCAGGTGTGCCTTTTTAAAGCATCCATATAATCAGGACTAATAATCCGTATTCTTCTACCCAGTTTGGCAGCAAAAGTTTCAATAAAAGATGTTGCAATCAGTTCAATATCTTCAGCTCGTTCGCGAAGTGAAGGTAAATGAATCTGAAAAACCGATAACCGGTAGAATAAGTCCTCCCGAAAACGATTCTCCTCAATCTCCTTCTGAAGATTACGATTAGTAGCAGCTATAATCCGTACATTTACTTTTGTAGGTTTAGTATCCCCTATCTTTAAAAACTCTCCTGTTTCGATTATACGAAGCAATTTGGCCTGAAGTTCAAACTCCATTTCACCTATCTCATCAAGGAATATCGTTCCGTTGTTTGCTTCTTCAAACAGTCCTTTCTTATCTTTTGTAGCGCCTGTAAATGAACCGGCTTTATGACCGAACATTTCACTTGCAAGTAAATCCTTACTGAACGCTGAACAATTAATGGCTACAAATGACTTGTTGTAGCGCGTCCCTGCAACATGGATTGATTGGGCAAAGACTTCCTTTCCTGTACCGGTTTCACCGGTTAATAATACAGGGATATCGGTTATTGCTACTTTTCTGGCTAATGATATGGCGTCCTGAATCTGTTTGCTTTTACCTAAGATACTCTCAAAAGAATACTTCATTCCAACTTCAGCTTCAAGTTGTTGCAACCGCTTGTTCATGATTGCCTTTTCGAGTGCCCGACTTATAAGGGGTATTATCTTATTATTATCATCACCTTTTGTAATATAATCAAAGGCTCCATTCTTAATCGCCTGTACACCGTCGGGTATATTCCCATGTGCTGTCAGCATAATGATTTCAGTTAATGGACAAGCCTTTTTGATTTTTGCAATTAAATCAACACCATTTCCATCGGGAAGGCGTACATCGCAAAGAATGACCTGGGGCATAAATGATTCAGCTTGTTTTAACCCTAACCGGCAATCCGAAGCCTGATAGACTTCATAGCCTTCCAGTTCTAATAAACGCGATAACAACTTGCGTATTTGTTCTTCGTCGTCAATAATAAGAAGCTTATTCATACTTTATCCCGATAATCAGGTTATCTTTTAAATGATATTTTTTGCAAAGATAGTTTATTCAATGTAAGTTTGTATGTAAACAGTCATTTATAACAAATAACCTCTGAGAAATTAAATTCAAAGAGGTTATTTAATTAGGATTTAATTTATATGTAAATTAGGTGGTATAGCTTTAATTTATACCCCGGAAGATATGTATCTGCCAGTATTATTACACTTCTTCAAAAGGTATTCATCTTTCTCTATTTCTTTAAAGCGATTGATTTTATGGCAACAATATTGACACCCTGTGCAAAAGGGGCAGTAGTGAACAGATAATGGTCGAGTGGGTCGTAGTAGGTTGAGATGACAGCTTCGACGGGTGCAATGATTTGTTTGCCGCCCATAGTTCCTTCTACAAGGAGTTGAAGGGTTTTACCATATAAGTCAGGGTTATTTTTTTTCGTTGCTTTTACCAACAGGCTAAATCCATTCTGTTGTCTGATTAAATCGACTTCTTTGATAGATATGCCATCCTGCGTCATACCGCTTTTCATTAAAATGGAATTTACCCCATCATTTTCAGGCGAATGGTTTTCAAAATAGCCATCATTCCCATAAAACAATTGTTTCCAACTCATTTCAGTACTCTTATCAGGAAGTTTGTCCGGACACTTTTCACGAATAAAATGTGCCAGCTTATAGGCTGCTACTAATGAACCCTGATAGGTCATATGTTGATTCTGGCTCACTGTATTTTCAAAACAGGCAGGAGTAAAAGCCTTGTAATCATAAGGTGACTGAAGGTCAAGCCATAGTGGGTTAAAGGGCGCAAATGCTTTTGATAATTCAGATTTGCATATCTGGTAATCTTTCACATGTCGATGGTACATGGGTAAGGTTAGAAATACCAATTGCACATTGTTTTTACGGCACAGCTCAACTGTCTTGGTAATATATTCACGTGCTTCATCACTCATTTTATATTTGCGCCCATCATACCCAACAAATCCCGGTTTGTTATATTTCAATAACGTAGAGTCTTCCAATCCGGTAGTAAAACGTATATACCGGCCCAGATACAATTCTTTCCGTTCTTCGGGTTTATTTCTCAATAGATCAATATTCTTTTCTATTTGTTCGCGGTCAGTAAAAATAAAACTATGATTACGAATACTGTTCGACCATGCGGATAAATAATTTCCTGAAGTAAAAAGAACGGGGGTTGAAGCGGCTTTCTCAAGAATATCTTTCCTTGCTGAAAAGCTCTTTAACTGATCGGCCAGTGCACCTGCTTTTAGTTCATGCGAATGATAATCGTTGATCGTAAAAGTTTCTACTATGGCAATCTTGGGTTTACAAACCTTAATAGCTTCTTTCAGACTAAAATAGGTATCAGTCAGAGTTGTTCCCGGTGAAGCGAGGATGAAACAGCTAGCTCCTAAAGCAGTTGATAGATTTTCAGGACTCAGGCCGGTGTAAAGATGGGAGTTGCCCACTAATACAACGTCAACATCTTGTTTTTTGGTAAAATCGTAATACGCATTCCACTTCCGCCGGGTATGATCATTGGAATAATCCGGATTAAAATATCCTTTTGAATCGGTATAATATACAACGGCAACGATGAACAAGACGCAAATCTCTACTTTAAAAAGCAATTGCTTAATCGTTTTTTCTTTTGCAACAGGAACAATTGTTTTAGGCTGAGACTTATTCTTTTTGGTTTCAGGGACTACGGTTTTAGGCTGAGGTATAATTTTCTTTTGCTTATTGTTGGATGCCATAATCTAAAACTGAAAATAAATAAAACTATTATCGTTAAATGAACCGTATGAACCGAAATAAATAATGCTAAACACCAGTGCCAGATAAACACTCCATCGTAAGAGAAAATGAGAAGCATAAAACCGTACAGCCATATTTTCTCCTTTCTTCTCAATTATGCGTTCAAACAACATCATACCAATAATGAGAAAAAATGCAAATTTCAATTCAGAACTGTTCAATCCAAAATTATAGATCGAATCAATGCCTGCAAAACTTATATTTTGGAAAACATACATTGCTTCGTGAAAAGTTGGAGCTCTGAAGAATACTAACGATAATGCCCAACAAAAGAAAACAAGTAAACTTCCGAGAGTCCGCTTAAATCCTGTTTGCTTTTCAAGTTTGAATATCCTGTCCAGAACAACAATAAATACTCCGTTAATTGCTCCCCAAATGACAAAGTTCCATGAAGCACCATGCCACATGCCACTTAACAGAAAGACTATCATCACATTCACGATGGTTCTGTTGTATCCTTTCCGGCTACCTCCCAACGGGAAATAAAGATAATCGCGGAACCAGGAAGAAAGCGAGATATGCCAACGTGTCCAGAATTCGGAAAAGGAACCTGAGAAATAAGGTCTGCGAAAGTTTAATACCAGCTTAAAGCCGAGAAGGCGTGCTGTTCCTATAGCAATATCAGAATATGCTGAAAAATCGAGATACAGCTGAAAAGCAAAAAACAATGATGCTATCACGAGTGAGATACCACTTGCCCCATCCAGATCCTTGTATACTCCGTTTGTAAAGATGGCGATGCGATCGGCAATGAGTATTTTTTTAAACAACCCGTAAACAATCAGTAACAGGCCGCTACGGGTAGTTTCGTAATCAAAGACTTTTTTCTCGGAGAATTGAGGTAACATGTGTTTTGCCCGCTCGATTGGACCAGCCACTAACTGAGGGAAGAAACATACAAAAGCAAGGAAATTAATGAGTTTTGTAGTTGGTTCAAATTTCTTATTATAAATATCGATCGTATAACTCAATGACTGGAATGTATAAAAACTAACACCAACCGGAAGGATAATTTTGAGTGGTGTAAAATTGAAATCTTTCCCAAAGAAAGAAAAAGCTTCTATAAAGCTATCCACAAAAAAATTATAATATTTAAAGAAACCCAATATCCCAAAATTGAATACCAGACTAAGGATCAGGAGGAGTTTTCTTTTTCTTTGCTGGTTATCAGTACAATTTTTCATGCCTAATCCAATAAAGAAGTCGACAAAAGAACTTAATATTATCAGCGAAACAAAACGCCAATCCCAAAAAGCATAAAAAATATAACTGACTGTAAGCAGGAATAAATTACGAAGTGTGACGTTACGATTAAAGACAAACCAGTATAATAAATAAACCACTGGTAGAAAAATCGCATAATTAAGTGAATTAAATAACATAAATAGGTATTTCGTGTGTTTTAAGAGTTTTGTTTGCCAAAGCACTAAAGTACTGATGTATGCTCGCTATTTGTTGCTGTAACATATAACGCATCTAACAATTATCCCGAAAGACTTAGACATTAATATAATCGGTTTACTGCAAAAGTGAATGCAAATTTACATATTCTTTTTTAATTTCAGACCTTTTACCATAAATAAGGCTGATTGTCTGTCTTTTCATAAGCAATACCACAGGTAATCTATGACTGCTATCTGCAATTTTATAACATACTCTTTGAAGATTTTAAAAAAAAACTCCCACACTTCAGGTTGAAATGCAGGAGCTATTAATTATATTTTTATACCGAAACAAATCAAATGACTATTTTGCCAGTAAAGTTTTCACTTTTTCGGAAATCAATTTACCTTCTGTTTTACCGGCTAATTGTTTGCTGGCAACACCCATGACTTTTCCTAAATCCTGTAAGCCTGTTGCTCCAACCTCAACAATAATTAATGAAATAGCAGTCTCAAGTTCTGCATCTGTCATTTGAAGTGGCAGATAACGCTCAATAACTACAGCTTCGGCTAATTCAGTTTCAGCTAAATCAGCACGGTTTTGTTCAGAATAAATCTGGGCAGATTCTTTCCGTTGTTTAATCATTTTCTGAATTATTTTTATTGCAACTTCATCAGCCAAATGACCGTCCGAGCCTTTAGCTGTCTTAGCATCCAGAAATTCTTTCTTCATTCCGCGTAAAGCTTCTAAAGCTACTTTATCACGTGCTAACATGGCGGTTTTAATATCACCACTTACTTTATCAAATAATTCGTCCATTATAATTGTTTTGTTTATTGGTTAATTGAGTTATTATATTGGTTGAGTCGATCTTCATAAATTGGTTTATGACCAGGTCAGCTCATTACCAACATATCAAATAAACACATTATTTCATCAACCGTCTTTTCCAGGTTGGTATATTTTCTACATTTTTCAGTGTAGTCTCATCTTCCAGATCATCCAGGGTAAAAACAGGAAGTTCTGTTTCTATGATTGCCTGAGATTCAGGTTCATTCTTCAAAGATTTTACATAGTATTGTTCAAATGCCTTTTCTGTATCCGCCTTTTTCTGAACTTCTGTTTCTTCATCTTCTGTTAAAACAACTTCAGGTTCTACATCTTTCTTAGGAGATTCAAAGAATTTTGAAGCTTCTGCACTCATAACTGGTTTATGTGTATGGGCTTTGGCAACAGTTGAAGGCATACCAGGAATATCACTCACATCAAAACCGGTAGCAATTAATGTGATCTTTACACTATCTTTTAATTCATCATCAAAGCTGGCTCCCCAGATAACCTGAACATTTTCGCCTACCTTTGACATAAATTCGTGAATCTGTTCCACTTCTTCCATTCTGATTTGTTCAGTGGTAGAACAGTATAGACTAAGCAGAATTTTACTTGCACCACTTACATCATTGGTATTGAGTAATGGTGAATTCAATGCATCTTCAATAGCTTTCGTAATTCGTCCTTCACCTGATGCATACCCGGTATTCATAATGGCAACGTTTCCGTCTTTCATTATACTATATACATCTGCAAAGTCAGTATTTATATAACCAGGAACAGTTATTATCTCTGCAATCGCCTTAGCTGCATTTGTAAGGACATCATCTGCTTTTGCAAAAGCATTTGAGAGTTCCAGATCCGGATATATTTGTTTTAATTTTTCATTGTTAATAACCAGAATTGCGTCTACATGTTCGCTTAATGCTGCAACACCTTCAAGAGCTTGTCTGATTTTCATATTTCCTTCGAATGCAAATGGAATTGTAACAATACCCACGGTAAGAATACCCAAATCATGGGCAGCTTTAGCCACAACCGGAGAAGCACCTGTACCGGTTCCACCACCCATACCTGCAGTTATAAAAACCATCTTGGTATTGTCTTTCAACAGATCCCTGATCTTATCAATAGACTCCTCAGCAGCCATACGGGCAACTTCCGGTTTCCCACCTGCCCCAAGTCCTTCGGTGGTATCAATACCTAACTGTATTTTAGTAGGTACCGGCGATTTCACTAACGCTTGATTATCGGTATTACATACTACAAACGAAACATCTGTAATCCCCTGGCGATACATGTGATTTACAGCGTTTCCACCACCACCACCAACACCTATTACTTTAATAATTGAACTGTCAACAAGTGGTAACTCTAAGGGTAAACTATCGTCTAAATATCCCATATACTTATTATTTATATTTTTCTAAATATTTCTTTATTAATTCACTGGATTAGCTCAATTTATTATCATCATTGAAAAAATTGAAAACTCTCTCTGTAATCTTCTCTCCAAATTTCCTTTTAGGTAGTTTGGGTTTCTTGTCAGGTTCTGTTATCGTTTCTTCTATCGGATGTTCTTTTCGATATTCCTGTGTAAGTAAAATCGTCCCGACCAGTTGGGCATAAGAAGGATCATGATACTTTTCATCCGTATCTTCCGAAAGCCATTCCGAATGATCACCAAACCTGGCATAAATACCGGTTTTTTCAGCTATAAAATCTATTATATTTTTCAATTTTGAACCACCACCAGTAATTACGATTCCGGCATCCAATTCAAATGGCAGATTCGCGATTCTATCAATAACGGGTTGCAGAATTTCTTCCAGTCGTGCTTCAATTATATTTGCAAGAAATTTCGTTGAAATCTTTACAGGCTGATTTTCATCTTCAACTGAAGCAATTTGAATATACATAGGATCAGAAACCATTGATTCCAATGCACAACCTTTCAAACATTTCAGTCTTTCAGCATTATTTTCTGTAATCCCCAATTCCTGTATATCCTTGGTTATATTTTTTGCCCCTAAAGGTATTACCAACAACTGTTGAAGAACCCCTTCATGATAAGCAGCAAAAGTAGTGGTGGTAGCCCCTAAATTTATCAGGGCACAACCTATCTCACGTTCCATTTCTTCAAACACGACTGTAGAGATTGCCTCAGCTACAAGAGGACTATATTCTAACATTATGCCCGTTCTGTCGAAACAACGTTCCAATTCCGTTTTAATAATGGAATTTCCAAAAACAACATGATAATTTGCTGTTATTTGATTGGCTTTGTGGCCAACAGGTTCATCCATTCGTTTGCCATCCAACAAATACGAAACGGGTATCGTATCAAAAATTGATATTTCAGACTGTTGTGATTTCCGTTCACATTCTTCCAGCATCTCTGTCAATAATTCTTCGGTAACTACATTTGGCTTACTGACGAAACGACTGATAGAAATCGTAATTTGTTTCATACTCTTCGCACTTACGCTTACAGAGACATGACTTATATCGGACATCCTTGCACTATTTTTCAATAGCTTAAGCAATTCACTTACTTTAAAAGAAGCACCGGAAGGCTTTTCCACAATTCCCCATCTGACATCATCGGATGCCTTGGATTCTTCGGAATATATTTTTAAAGCACCATTTTCGAGCACTTCTGCAGCCATGGCTGAGATTCGGGTACTTCCGAAATCTATTGCTATTAGTTTATTTGAAATCATAATTTACCGGCAATAATACTATCCTTTTTTACTTCTTTCACTTCTTTAGTAGGTGCAATCTGTTGACCTGTTTTACTACAAACAATTTGATCTTTATATTGCAAATCAATAACTTTATACTTATTCCAACCGATTACATTGAAACCTTTTTGATATAACTTATATAATTTTTCAAGTTTTGATTGATAATTATCCAACGTCCCCAAAACAATAATAGCATCACTGACACGTGGGACAAGCTCAATTTTCAAATCATCCCGAACGTATATCTGTTCAATTTGTGCATTCCAAAATGGATTATCCACGATATAAGTTATAAAATCAAACATTTTACCTTTGGCCATTGATACAGTTACACGACCAGAAACTACAGGCACATAGGCAGCATAATTCGGGGATATAGGCATCGGTTTACGATCAATATCAATATAATAACTTTCAAATCCCACAACCCTAAATTTCGGACATCGTTGTTCGATTCTGACTGTAACGGTTCCTGTGGGTGTTTTGTAACATTCAGCTACTTTTATCATCGGGTTCTTGTGAAGAACATCTTCAATAGACTCCGTCCTTATAAATTTGATTGTTTTGCCTAATGGATTCAAATCATTCTCTTCCAGAATCTGGGCAATATCTTTTTGTGTAATAAGTTGGATATTTGAGCTGTCAGCCAATACAATTTCCAGATTTTTACACACATTCGTTTTTTCTCTACCTGAAAAATAACTAAGCGAAAACACGAAGTAAATTATTACTAATATGGTAAAAAAGCCAATGAATATGTTTTTCCAGATGGGTTTCATGATTTAAATCTTAATTGTCAATTGTTGCTTTTTTCAATTGATCTTTAATCAATGGAACCAACTTATCGATGTCACCAGCTCCAAAAGTAACTAATACATCCAACTGCTTTTCTTTCAGCAAAGGTAATAGATTTTCCTTTGAGCACAATATTTTGTTTTTAAGTTTAACATCGCGTAATATCAGCTCTGAATCAACCCCTTTAATTGGTAATTCGCGGGCAGGATAAATATCCAGTAAAATTAGCTCATCAAGTTGCGACAAAGCTTCAGCAAATGCAGGTGCAAAATCCCGTGTGCGGGTATAAAGATGTGGTTGAAAAATACCTGTTATCTTTCGATCCGGATATAAATTACGTATTGAAGAAATACTTGCTTTCAATTCATTGGGATGATGAGCATAATCATCCATATAAACAACTTTATCAGACTTGTATACTATATTAAATCGTCGATAAATGCCGGAATAAGATGATATCCCGGTACGTAATTCTTCATTTGTAACACCGTTCAGCCAGGCAAGTGCCATAGCTGCTACACTGTTTTCTATATTTATGAGGACTGGAACACCTAATCGTACATCAGCTATGCGGTCATTTGGTGTAACGAAATCGAACCGTATTTCACCTTTTATCGTTCGAATATTATCTGCATAAAAATCACCGCCTTCAGCCATTGAATACGTATAAAACTTTACGCCTTTCTGCAATTGAGGGACAATATCAATTCCCTTATGCATAATTAAAGCTCCACCAGGACGAATGAGCGATGTAAAATATTCAAAACTCTCATGAAATGCTTTAGCCGTTTTGTAGATATCCAAATGATCGGGATCAACAGAAGTGATCACAGCCATAAAAGGTGAAAGTTGATGAAAGGATCTGTCATATTCATCGGCTTCAATTACCACCAGGTTGCTTTCGGAAGAAAGCAATAAATTGGTATTATAGTTGTTTGCAATGCCTCCAAGAAAAGCATTACATGAAACCTGCGACTGATACAACAGATGTGCTGTAATCGTTGAGGTTGTTGTTTTCCCATGTGTGCCGGCAATACAAATTCCTTTACTCTGCCGCGTTATATTACCCAGAACCTGAGCACGTTTTTGAATGGTAAAATTATTTTCCTGAAAGTACTTCAATTGAGGATGATCTCCAGGGATTGCCGGTGTAACAATTATTAACGTATTTTCAGACCTGGTGAATACAAACGGGATTTCTTCAACGTCTTCACAAAAACTGACTTTAATACCTTCGGTTATCAAATCTGATGTTAATTTTGTAGCAGTACGATCGTATCCCGCCACCTGAAAGCCTTTCATATGGAAATAACGTGCCAAAGCACTCATTCCGATACCACCAATTCCTAAAAAATAATATTTTGTAAACTTATCCATTTTCCACGGTTAATTTTCTGTTTATTTTATCTGAAGTTTGAAATCTAAATTTACAAATTAACCTTTTTAACCTATAAATCTTCATTTTCAATCAACCAATTAACTTATTAACTGATTAACTTCATAACTTCCTCTGCAATTCTATCTGCCGAGTCTTTTTCAGCCAACTTGAGTATATTCTTACTCATTTTTACTAATTCAGCATCATTATGAATCAATTCAATGGCTTTGTCCACCAACAGTTCAACGGCATCTGCATCTTTAATCAACATTGCAGCATCCTTTTTTACTAAAGCAAGTGCGTTTTGCGTTTGATGGTCTTCGGCTACATTAGGCGAAGGAACTAATATAACCGGTTTAGCCAATAGGCACAATTCCGATATTGAGCTTGCTCCTGCTCTCGATACCACTAAATCTGCTATTGAATAAGCTAAATCCATGCGTGAAACGAAATCTGTTACCAATAACCCGGAGGCTGCAAATGGTTCTGATGCTTTGCGTGCATTGTCGATATAGAATTTACCCGTTTGCCAAATTACCTGAATGTCTGTCTTCGATAATTTCTCCAATCCGGCTATCATGCTTTGATTGATTGTTCTTGCTCCTAAGCTGCCTCCTACTACCAGAATTGTCTTCTTTTTCGGATCCAAACCAAAGAATTTATACGCTTCTTCAGTCTTAGGAGCAATTGAAAACAAATCCTGACGAACCGGATTTCCGGTAAGTACGATTTTCTCCTTCTCAAAAAAGCGTTCCATGCCTTCGTAGGCAACACAGATCTTTTTCGCTTTCTTCGCCAATAATTTATTTGTAACCCCGGCATATGAATTCTGTTCCTGAATGATTGTCGGGATTCCTAATGCAGACGCAGCACGTAGTGTCGGGGCACTGGCATAACCGCCTACTCCGATTACAACATCGGGCTTAAAACGGCCAATAATCCTTCGGGCCAGCACCATGCTATGCAGCAAATCCCACAATACTTTTATATTGCGCAGCATATTTTTCCTGTCGAAGCCACTTACCGGTAACCCTTCAATAGGATAACCTGCAGCAGGTACCCGTTCCATCTCCATACGTCCCTGAGCTCCAACAAAAAGGATTTCAGCATCAGGCATCTTTTTCATCAGTGCATTTGCAATACTTATTGCCGGGAAAATATGCCCGCCTGTACCACCACCACTGATTATAAATTTATGTTTCATTGTTTAGAATATTGAACGCAAATTACGTAAAAAAACACAAATCGAAAAATCATGTTATAAAACAGTTACCGTCTGAGTAATTAAAGTATTTTTCATAAACTCTCCAGTTCTACCACGGGTAAAGCATCTTCCTGTTCAACGAAATTATCTTCAATTGGTACCTGTTCACTCTTTATTTGCCGGGTTATTCCGAAAATTATTCCAAAGTAAATACAAGTGATCAGGATGGAAGTACCTCCCCTACTTATAAGGGGTAATGGCTGGCCTGTTACCGGAATTAAACTTGTGGCAACAGACATGTTTATAAACGTTTGTATAACGATCATTAACGAAAGTCCTATCACCAGTATAGCAGGAAATACAGAGGAACAGTTTGTTGCGATCTGGCCCGCTCGAAAGAGTAAAATAAGGTAGAGAATAATCACAATAATTCCTCCTATAAGTCCCATTTCCTCAACAATTATTGAATATATAAAATCGGAATATGCTTGTGGCAGATAATCCCTTTCAACGCTGTTGCCAGGCATTACTCCAAAAACACCACCCCGTGCTATTGCTATCTGGCCATATTTTTCCTGACGGTTCTTATCATTTATCACATACTTATTTCCTTTACCTTCTTTATCTGAATGTCTTTCAATCCTTGCAACCCAGGTATAACCCCGTTTGAACATATGTGGCATTGACGTTTCCGGAATTGTTTTTATTGCACCATATCCTATAACTAAAGTTATTACCAGTATACCGGCCAATGATATCAGGTATTTTAATGATATACGTCCAATAAACATCATGATAAAAACCACTGTAAACAATATAAATGCTGTAGAAAAATTCTCAAGCAAAATCAATCCACAAACAGCAATCAACATGATGATGGTATTTCTGAAATAAACCCATTCATCCTTTGAATTATCTCTGATTCTTGATATTAAATCGGCTGCAACAATTATAACGGAAAGTTTCGCCAATTCGGAAGGTTGAAACTGAATGCCTCCTATTACAAGCCAACGTGCGGCATCATTTTCACTATGCCCTTTAAAAAGGACAAAAATCAATAATGCAGTTGAAATTAATAAGCCCAGATAAGAAGAGATCCGGATAAACCGATATGGAATTAAATGAACAAAAAAGGCTATCATTACTCCTCCAGTTAAAAATGCAACGTGACGTAACATTGGTCCGGCATGATTGGAAGCTTTGTACGCCAGCGTACTTGATGCACTGTACATCTCAATCACTGAGACTATGCACAGTGAAAAAAACACAATCCACAACGTTGCATCACCTTTTAAGTATTTTTTTAGAAGAGTTTCCATATTTTTGGATTATTGAAAATCAAAGGGTATTCCGGTTAAAGATTTCTCACCCAGCTTTTGAATTGTGTACCCCGGTCTTCGTAACTTTTGAATAAGTCGAAACTGGCACAACATGGCGAAAGCAAGACTGTATCTCCATTATCTGCCATTTTATAAGCTGCCTTAACAGCATCTTCCATGGATTGAACATCTGTAATTTCGGATATCTTATCATCAAAATAAGCATGCAATGCCTTATTGTCAAGTCCTAAGAAAACCAGTCCTTTTACTTTTTCATGAATTAACTCCTCTATCTCTGAATAGTCGTTACCTTTATCTGTTCCACCTAATATCAGGACGACAGGGGTTTTCATACTTTGAAGGGCATACCAGCACGAGTTCACATTTGTTGCCTTCGAATCATTGATAAAACGTATATTTTTTACCGTTGCAACGTATTCCAACCTATGCTCTACTCCCTGAAAATCCTGCAAGGATTGTCTGATGCTCTCTTTTCTTACATTCACTATTGAGGCCGCCAATCCGGCTGCCATGGAATTGTAGGTGTTGTGAATACCTTGCAATGCTAATTCTGAAGTTGGCATAGTAAATAGGGTTTTTAATGTTTTTATGATTAATTCATCCTGTTCAATAAAGGCTTTTGTCTTTTCATTTCGCTCTATGGCAAACGGATACATAGTCGATTGGATATTTCTCTTTTTTAATTCAGCCATGACAACCGGATCGTTTTCCCAAAAGATAAATGCATCTGATTCTGTCTGATTCTGAGTTATTCTAAACTTAGAATCAACATAATTCTGAAAATTATATTCATACCGATCCAAATGATCTGGTGTGATATTCAGCAAAATAGCTATATCAGCTTTAAATTCAGTCATCCCATCCAGTTGAAAACTACTTAGTTCCACCACATAATAATCACAGGATGTGTTAGCCACCTGTAAGGCCAGGCTTTGTCCTACATTTCCTGCCAGTCCTACATTTAATCCGGCATTTTTCAAAATATGATAAAGCAGCATAGTTGTCGTTGTTTTACCATTACTTCCGGTTATGCAAATCATTTTTGCACCTGTATAACGACCAGCATATTCAATTTCTGAAATAACGGGCGTTCCCAATGTTTTCAGTTTTTTGATAATCGGTGCCTTGTCAGGTATTCCCGGACTTTTTATCACTTCATCGGCATTTAAAATCAAAACTTCAGTATGTTGTTTTTCCTCCCAAGGTATTTGATATTCATCAAGCAATATTTTATAATGGGTTTTAATCTCCGACAAATCTGACAGAAAGACTTCAAAGCCCTGTTTTTTGGCCAGAATTGCAGCTCCCGTCCCACTTTCACCACCTCCTAAAATTACGATCCGTTTCATAAATTACACCTGACTCCTAAAGTGGAGTACTATTTAGTTTATTTTCTAACTGTTTGTTAAGCAGACGCTCTTAAATTCCCTATTAGGAGATTTTTGAATCATCTTATCTTCAATGTAATGATAGTGACTGCAGCCAGGATAATACCGATAATCCAAAAACGAATTACTATCCTTGATTCAGGCATTGCACTTAATGGTCGCTGGAATATCGCCTGTATGCCTGAATTTCCGGCCTTCTGGTAATGATGATGTAATGGGGTCATTTTAAATACACGTTTACCTTCACCAAACCGCTTCTTGGTATATTTAAAATAGGCAACCTGAATCATTACGGATAAGCTTTCGACAAAGAACACTCCGCATAACATGGGAATGAGTAATTCCTTTCGAATCGCAATTGCAAAAACAGCAATAATACCACCCAGTGTAAGGCTGCCCGTGTCACCCATAAATACCTGTGCCGGGAAAGCATTGTACCATAAGAATCCAATGGTAGCCCCTATGAATGCACCTGCAAAAATCAATAGTTCACCCGTCCCGGGAAGATACATGATATTCAGGTATCCGGCATAGTTGACGTTACCTGACACATAAGCCAGTATTCCCAGAATAACACCCATAATAGCCGATGACCCTGTAGCCAGACCATCCAGCCCATCCGTCAGATTGGCCCCGTTTGAAACAGCTGTTACAATAAATATTGCAACGAACACAAATAAAATCCAGCCGTAACGTTGAGCTTTATTTCCTGCCCATTCAAAAGCACCTGCATAATTCAGGTTATTATTTTTGACAAAAGGAATGGTTGTTAAAGTTGATTTTATATTATGTTTTGCATAAAGCACGTTTTCCACCCTGTGTGTAACTCCTCCTTTTACTTCTAAATTTTCACGGATTACCACATCAGAACTCATATACATGGTTAAGCCGACAATCAGACCCAACCCTACCTGTCCGACAATTTTAAACCTCCCACTCAATCCTTCTTTGTTTTTCCGGAATACTTTGATATAATCATCCAAAAAGCCAATTAATCCGAGCCATACGGTGGTAATTAGCATCAACAATACATATGTATTCGTCAGATTGGCTAATAAAAGTGTGGGCACTAAAATGGCAATAATGATAATGACACCTCCCATTGTAGGAGTGCCTTTCTTGCTCATTTGTCCTTCCAGGCCTAGATCCCTGACGGTTTCACCAATTTGTTTCTTTTGGAGGAAGTCAATAATGTTCCTTCCAAAGATTGTGGAAAGTAACAGGGCAAGGATAAATGCCAATCCCGATCTGAATGAAATGTAATTAAACAGGTGAGCTCCCGGGAAAACAAATATCTTCTCTAAATACTGGAATAAATGGTACAGCATATATTTCTGATTTACAAATTATTTTTTATATCTTTTTTAATTCCTCAAATACCTTATCAACTTCCCGATAGCTATCGGAACAAATCACCAACTTCAACCCAATTAACTTATTCGACTTATTCAATCTAATTGACCTATACGAAGCATTTCTTCACTTCTTCCCTGTCGTCGAAATGATGTTTTACGCCCTGGATTATCTGATAATCCTCATGTCCTTTGCCTGCAATCAGCACCACATCTCCTGCCTGAGCCAATGCACAGGCTGTACGGATAGCTTCACGTCTGTCAACAATCGTCAGGCTTTTTGCTTTTTCAACCATATCAAGTCCTGCAAGCATATCATTTAATATATCCTGTGGTTCTTCAAAACGTGGGTTATCGGATGTAAGTATAGTCTTCCAACTTCCGTCAACAGCTTCGCGGGCCATCATCGGGCGTTTGCCTTTGTCCCTGTTACCGCCACAGCCCACCACGGTGATCAGATGTCCGTTACCCTGCAGGATTTGATTGATCGTACCGATCACATTGTTCAATGCGTCCGGGGTGTGGGCATAATCCACTATAGCAGTATATCCTGCAGGAGAATGGAATGTTTCAATACGGCCTGCTACCGAATGCAGGGAACTAATAATTCTCAACACTTCAATTTCATCTTGCTCAAGTAAAACTGCAGCGCCAAACACAGCTGACAAATTACTCGCATTGAATCTTCCAATAAACGACACATTTACTTCCCGGTCGTTCATGTCGAGTAGCATTCCTTCAAACCCGTGTTCCAGTATTCGTGTTTTAAAATCGGCCAGGGTTCGTAGTGAATAGGTATATTTTTTGGCTTTCGAGTTTTGTAGCATGACCAACCCGTTTTTATCATCGGCATTGGTAAGTGCAAAAGTATCTGCCGGTAAGTCATCAAAAAATTGCTTCTTGGCTTTTAAATAATTTTCAAAAGTCAGATGGTAATCAATATGGTCCCGGGTAATGTTTGTAAATATACCCCCTGCAAATTCCAATCCGGCAATGCGTCGTTGGTCAATAGCATGCGAACTGACTTCCATAAATGCATACTCGCATCCGGCTTCAACCATTTGGGCCAACAATTCATTCAATTCCAGAGGATCCGGTGTTGTATGCGTTGCTTCCACAGCAACATCGTTCACATAATTGCATACTGTGGATAGTAAACCGGCCTTATGTCCCAATTGGCGAAAAAGCTGGTATAACAATGTGACAATCGTTGTTTTTCCATTTGTACCTGTCACACCCACTAATATCATTTTAGAGGATGGGAAATCATACCAGGCAGATGCCATTTTACCCAGTGCATCTGAGCTGTTTTCAACTTTAACATACGTGATTCCCGGTAATATCTCAACCGGTATTTCTTCACAGACTACTGCCAAAGCACCTTTTTCAATTGCCATTGGAATAAATTGATGCCCGTCGGAAGTGGTTCCACGTGTGGCAACAAAAACACAGCCTTTTTCCACCTTACGCGAATCAAACTGGATATGTTGAATGTTTATTTCCGTCTCTCCTGTTGTTTTCAGCAAAATTACATTTTGCAATATATCAGATAATATCATAGCTGTCTGTTTTATAATAAATTGATTTATTGAAGATTTATCATTACTGAACTTCCCTTTCGGGCGAAAGTACCTGGTTTCATATTTTGTGAAATTACTTTTCCACGTCCAATGACCTGTACATTTAATCCCATATTTTCAAGTATAAACACCGCATCTTTTGCACCCATTCCACTCAAATCAGGAACAACGTTTTTGGTTACAACAATTTTTTCTATGCGGGTTTGTTTCTCTTCGGCAAATGCCTTTACCCAATCGGTTGAATTGGCTGCAAGGGGTAATTTAAACGCATTCATTACAGTTTGTATGGCTTTGTAATAGCCAACCTTTGTTACAGGTATCATGTGTTCTTTATCGATCGAATCAGTATCCATATGGGATGGCTTCCGGTTTGAATTTAAAGCCATAACCTGTTCGGCTATATTTTTAAACACCGACCCGGTCATTGTTCCCCCTGAGGCATAGCCTATTCCCGGTTGACGCATTACACAAATGCAGGTATATAGTGGCTTTTCATACGGAAAGTAGCCACAAAATGCTACCTGGTGTTTTGTTCCTCCTGTTTTGTATCCTCCTTTTCCCTGGGATATCTGGGCTGTACCTGACTTCCCTGCTATCCGTACATATTTGGACCTGACCCCTTGTGCCGTACCTAACTTATCCTCCACAACACCCAACAACGTTGAGCGTATATCTCTCAAAGTAGAAGGTTTACAGATCAAAGGATTGATTACTTCTGTAGTAAACTCTTTTATTATCTGCCCATTATGGCTGATTGACTTAACAAAGAATGGGCGTATCAATTTCCCGTCATTGGCAATGGAGTTATAAAATGCCAGGGTATAGATTGGCGGTATTTGTGTTTCATACCCTACCGACATCCAGGGTAAGGTCGTGTTCGACCATTCATGGGTCTTATCGTTCGGATGCTTAATCTGTGGAGATGCTGCACCGGGTATTTCAATATTCATCCGTTCATTCAGCTTCATCGCATATAACTTATTAACAAATTCTGACGGGTTATGGCCATAAGCCTTGACTATGGCACGTGAAATACCGATGTTGGATGATGCGTAAATAGCCTGAGCTACTGTGATTTTATGGTATCCGCCATGATTGGCATTGTGATCGGTCATTGTCCGGGTTCCGAATTTAAACAGTCCATTGTATGTATTAATGGTATCGGTTATTTTTACTTTCCCGTCATCAATGGCTGCCATTAGAGAGGCAACTTTAAACGTGGAACCAGGTTCGGCCATATCCGATACCGCACCGTTCTTGTTTTCTGTATATGTCCCATCTTCATTACGCTGCAAATTTACTATAGCTTTCACTTCACCGGAATGCACTTCCATTAGAATGACATACCCCACAGCGGCATCAAACTTTTTAACCCCATCCATCAATGCCTTCTCAGCAATATCCTGTAAATCGACATCAATAGTTGTTGTAATATCCATACCATCGATGGGTTCCACTTGAATGGTATTCATATAACTGTTCGCTACTTTCTCACGGGTTGAAATACCGGGAGTACCCAGCAAATTGGTATTAAAGCTCAATTCAATCCCGTTTTTCCCACCTTTCGATTCTTCGGCATATATATCGCCAATTGTTCGCTTGGCAAGTGATCCAAATGGCCTGACACGCCTGAAAAGCACCTTCGAAATAAGTCCGCTCTTATTACGGCCCAGCCTAAAAAGCGGAAGGGTTTTCAATTGCTTAAGTTCGGAGTATGTGATTTTTTTCGGGTATAACTGAAATTCTCCGGTTCCGTTTTGATAGGCTCTTGCGAGTAAAGCTTTGTATTGATAAGCTGATTTGTCACGGAAAAAATCTGACAAACACATGGATAAAGAATCGATATTATTTTTAAACAACTTTCCTCCTTTTTCATGTAAAGCAGGTACCCGCAGATCCATGTAGACATAATAGGTTGGAATGGAGCTCGCCATCAACCTGCCATCACAGGCATAAATATTTCCTCTGTTTGGCTTAACAACAATATTGGTCTTGATATTTTGGGCTGCTAATGCCATCCATTTATCGTGTTCTACGAATTGAATGACCAGAATCCGGTAAATTACCAGAAAGAACGACAGGCATATAATAGTATATACTATGCCAAAACGGAGGACAATATTTTTACGTTTATCTGACATTTATTTAACGGGTATACTGTCTTCTATTACAAAAGGTGGTGTAGTTGATTGAACCAGGCTTATACCGCTCGCATTTACTTTATCCATGACATTCGATTGTCTGCTTATCTCCATTAATTCGGCCGAAATAGTCAATGATTCATATTTCAAATCAATAATTTTCTTTTTCAAATCAATTTCCTTTGCCATCTGGGTTTCACAATAAAACCGGTTATCTACATACAAAAAAGTCAATGCAGCGATCATGATCAATAATCCATATTGCTTTTTTAAAAATTTTTTGGTCAGGATATTCCCGTTCAGTATATCCCTTACTGTACTGGATTTAATATCCGAGAAATCTTCACTCCCACGAATAGCATCTGTTATTCTCTTAAAAAAACTCATTTTTTTATTTTGCATACTCTCCATTTTTTTTCGGAAGCTAATGCTGAATACCCTTATTCTTATTCTTATTTTTCTACTTACTACCTACTACCAGCTACCTACTATCAACTACCTACTTCTTCAAAATCGTCGCTATCCTCAGCTTTGCACTTCTGGCACGCGGATTACGCTCAACTTCTTCCTCACCGGCTATGATCACTTTCGTATTGACTGCCTTCAACGGGGCTAATACATTTCCAAAAAAATCCTTTTCTATTTTCCCTTCAAAATTTCCACTTCGTATGAAATTCTTTACCAATCGGTCTTCCAGTGAATGATAAGTCAGTACTACCAATCTACCTTCAGGGTTCAACACCTCCAGGCTTTGTTCCAGTAGCGATTTCAAAACATCCATCTCTTTGTTCACTTCAATGCGCAATGCCTGAAAAATACGTGCCATATCTTTCTTTTCTGTCTCGCGTCCAATGTGTGGTTTCAACAATTCAATAAACGGGAAAATCATCCTGAAGGGCTTTTGTGCCCGTGCTTCGACAATCATTTTGGCTATTTTACGTGAATTTCGTAATTCACCGTACAAATAAAAGACATTAGCCAGTTGCTCTTCCGAATAGGTATTAAGCAAAACAGCAGCCGAAAGAGGTGATTTCGTATTCATCCGCATATCCAGCACACCATCAAACCTGAATGAGAAACCTCGTTCGGCTTCATCAAAATGATGTGATGACACGCCTAAATCAGCCAGAATCCCATCTACTTTCTCAATATTATGATACCGTAAGAAGTTCTTCAAATACCGGAAATTACTCCGTACAAAAATAAACCGGGGATCTTTAATCGCATTTTTAATCGCATCTTCATCCTGATCAAACCCTACTAATTTTCCTTTCTTACTAAGTTTTGTCAATATCTCCTGTGAATGACCGCCTCCGCCGAAAGTAACATCCACATAGATCCCATCTGGTTTAATATTCAACCCTTCTATGGTTTCAGGTAGTAGTGCCGGTGTATGATATATTAGTTCAGTCATTTATTTTTTTTATGTAAATTTCGTAAGTGGAACGAAAATAGTCAATTTTAAAGGATTTCCCTTATAAATCTGTAACTTATAACTATTTTTTCAACATCCGTTCTTTCAACAAAGCAGCAAAATCCGTCGGACTCATTCGTGCCTGTTCATATTTCGATTTGCTCCATACTGCAAAGCGGTCGATCATGCCCACAAACAATACATCCGAGTTTTCAACGCCTATAGCCTGCAGGTTCTTTTTCGAAATTAATATACGTCCCTGTGAATCAATGTCCAGCCATTCGGCATCCGACACAAATTGCATAAGCAACAGTTGATCCACAGAATTCCATTCATCCAACTTCGATTTGAAATCCTCAACCTTTTCGTTCCATACACTTTCAGGAAATATTACCAAACAGTCATTTTCAGCATCCTTACGCATCACAACCCGCTCCTTTTCACCAGCCGGCAATAATTTGCGATAGGCAGATGGAATAAAGATTCTTCCCTTTACATCGGCTTTTGCTTCGTATTTACCTATAAATGTTGACATAATAATTCGGGTTCAATTTTTCAACGGTAAAAGTATAAAATTAATTTCATATCCCCCACATTTCCCCACAAATTATTTATCAACAATTTATCATTGTTAAATGTATAGATTTAAACAACTTATCAACAGTATATCAACAGTTATTTATATCTGCAAATACACCTTATAATACTCATTATATGCTATTTATACTTTAAATAACAAAAAACGTCTCAATGAAATATTAAAGTGGGGAGACACCGTAACTCCTTTCTTATTTTTTACTTTAAAATGTTACAATCATAAGTTGACTGATGATTGTTTTGAATTTTCAGCCCTCTGTTTTTCGTCAGCATTTTTAAGTAAATATAAAAATTTCGATAGTATATCTTCACCAACCCAATATGAATGGATAAGTGTTTGCTCTTTGTTCTCTTACAGCTCCCGTTCAGTAACATTATCCCAAAATAAGCATAATAAATGTCCATGCGTCGATATTGATAACTAAATCAGAAAAGCCGGACAATGAACCTTTTATTCGTAAAGCATTTTTTAGTACATTTGTACTCATTAGCAAAAAATAATTTGTATACATGAGTAAGCAAAAAATGATTACCATTGACATTGAAAAAGTACTGAAGAACAAAGCTCCGAATTTTCATATTCCTAAATTCATAGTCAATTACCTTCGGAAAATAATACACGAAAAGGAACTCAATGACTTTTTAAGTAAGAATCCTGGTATTAAAAACCTTGAATTTATTGAGGCTGCTTTTGAGTATTTGCATGTTACTACAAGCATTATCGGAAAAGAAAATCTTCCGCATGGGAGTACCTATATTTTTGCAGGAAATCATCCGTTAGGTGGACTTGACGGCATAACTACCGGATATTTACTTGGCAAAGAATACAACAGTAAAATCCGTTTCTTCTCAAATGATATCCTTATGAACGTGGAACCAATGCGCGAAATGTTCGTGCCGGTTAACAAGGTGGGTAATCAGAATAAAAATCATGCTACCTTAATGCAGGAATTGTACGAATCGGATAATAGTCTGCTGACTTATCCTGCCGGTATGTGCTCACGAAAAGTAAAGGGTAAAATTACCGACCTGGAATGGAAGAAAAACTTTATCACTAAAGCCATTGAATACCAACGGGATGTTGTTCCTATTTACTTTGAGGGCCGCAACTCTAATTTCTTTTATAACCTGGCAAACCTCCGTAAATTTTTCCATATCAAAATAAATATCGAAATGATGTACCTGGTAAATGAAATGTTCAAACAAAAGGGGAAGCATTTTACCATAAAAATAGGGAAACCCATACCATGGCAGACTTTCGATAAATCAAAAAGCCAAATGGAATGGGCTGAATGGGTAAAGGAAATTGTTTATAATATGGAGTAATGAACGGGATTCGCTGTTATAAAAACCACCATTCAAAATAGCACTAGAAATCATCTTCTATTTCATTCGGGTCAACATCAAATGGCCCCACACCGGGTGGATTAAAGAGTCCCCAACGATCAATCATGTAGTTCCACTTGTCGAAGCCTGCTACCCAATCAATAAAAAGCAACCTGTATTCTTCGATCAGATCCCTCACCATTGAATAATACTCAACATATTCAAACCCGAACATTTCCAGGGAATGGTTTTGCAACATTAAATCCCGTGCTGCTTTTCGAATAATTGAAGCATTTTCCATGCGAATATCATACAAATCACCCCCTTCAGCATTAACAATCCTGGCTGTTAACAAATATGCATCTTCGAGCATAAATTCTTTTATGAATTGCAGATGATCGTCCTCATCGGTGATTAGATCAGCTATTTGCCTTACGAGTTCTACGATTTCCTCCCCTTTTTTAAATAAGGGCAGATGTTGAATTCTTGCGTTGTCATCTTCTTCAAACATGCTTATTTAAAAGATTAAATGATGATACAATAATTTCTTATCTTAGAAAACAAAACCAATTTATTCTGAATGATTAACCCATTGTAACCACCTTACAAATCCAATAGCCCTTCCGGCAATCGTACATAAATAATCTTTTTATCATGGTCGATATTCTCGATATATTCTTCACCAGCCGGAATCAGCAACTCATCATCGGTGGTAGGAATAACAAAAAGTACATTTTCAGTTGTCTGGTCAACTTCTGAGATAATCCCAAGTAATCCTTTTTCGGCATCAACCAGGCTAAAGCCGGCAAAGTAATCAAGCTCTATTTCCGTATCTTCTACCTTCTCAAGGAATTTCTTAGGCAGGTATATTGTCAATCCGTAAAAAGTACGTGCCTGCTCTTCGGTTTTAATTCCGTCCAGCTTCATTAATCCGGTGGCACTTCCTTTAAAGCGATATTCATCGAGAAAGAAAGGAACAAGAAGTCCTTCCATCTCAAATACAAAATAGGGTATTTCCTCCCGGTCAAAAATATCGGAAGTAAAAGAAAATGACATTTCACCACTCACACCATGCGGTTTATTGATTTGTCCAATTGGAAAAACGTCGGATTTAGATATCATTGAGTTATTATTTATTACGTAAGGTTTATTTTAGAGGAACAAATATACTGATTACAGTTCCAATTTTTGAAATGGTGATATTGAAGGTTGTTTTTTATTGACTAAGCCCGGCAATTAAATTAATAGTCAATGCCACTACAAACGTATTCAGCACAAAAGAAAGCAGTCCGTGAAACAACGTAATTCGCCTTATTTTACGGGAAGTAACCGAGATATCCGATACCTGGAAAGTACAGCCCAATCCGAATGAGAAATACGCAAAATCAAAGTAGTCCGGCTCCTCATCACCAGGGAAATTCAGACCTCCATGAATTTCGGATTCCCCTTTTTTCAATGAATCGTAATACTTGTGGGCGTAGTGAAAAATATAAATTGTATGCACCATAACCCACGACAGTATCAAGCCTAAAATACAGGTGGGAAGGAATAACATGCTATGACGGATGGCTGAATCCTTAGAAATAATAATGAGTAACACGGTTAAGATTCCTGCAAACGAGGAGATCAGCACCATAAAAAACACAAAAGCCACACTCCCATCGTCCTCTTTTGCTTTTTTCCTGATTTGAGCTACAGAGCGTTGAACTACTACTATCCAGCTACAGATCAGGAAAGACAATGTAAACACTATCCAGGAAGTCATTGCAAGCAACAAAATACTTATTTGATCCTCATACATAAATGCAAAGGGCAAGAGTGCCAACCCGACGCTAATGCACAGTCGGGTTAATGGATGCATCCTCAAGAATATATTACTACGTTCCGGCATATTTTAGCTAGTTAATTCTTGATTCACTCTTGTTTTATCTGCCAGAAAGCGGAGTAACAACTTATTATCCGTTGACTGTCAGTGTTTTTAGTCAACTATTGTTACCCAGTTGTGTGTATCGGGTTCATCACCATATTGAATGGCACGAAGTTTCTTATACAGTTTTTCGCAAATAACACCCGGTTTACCATCCGGTGAAAATACGTATGATTTATTTTCATCAATATCATCAATCCGCTGTATAGGGCTTATAACAGCTGCAGTTCCACAGGCTCCTGCTTCTTCAAAAGTACTAAGTTCTTCTACCGGTATTGCACGGCGTTCCACCTTCATGCCCATATCCTCTGCCAGTACCATCAAACTCTTATTGGTAATGGAAGGCAGGATTGATGTAGACTTAGGAGTTACATACGTATTCTCTTTTATCCCGAAGAAGTTGGCTGCACCACATTCATCAATATACTTTTTCTCTTTGGCGTCAAGATAGAACACGGCTGAGTAGCCCAGATCATGAGCCTTTTGACCGGCAACGAGGCTGGCAGCATAATTACCACCGACTTTATAGATACCGGTACCAAGAGGTGCAGAACGGTCGAATTGACGCATAATGGCAAAAGGAGTAGTTTGAAAACCACCTTTGAAATAAGGTCCTACCGGTGAAACAAAGATAATAAACAGGTATTCGGAAGCAGGCTTTACCCCTACCTGTGCACTTGTACCAAAAAGAAACGGTCGTATGTACAACGATGCACCAGATTCATAGGGTGGAACAAATCGTTCATTCAATTTCACTGCTTTCAATACGGCTTCTTCGAATTTCTCAATGGGTAATTTGGCCATCATGATCCCGTCACATGAAGATTGCAACCGTTTGGCATTTTCTTCCATCCGGAATATACGGATTTTTCCATCTTTACCTCTGAATGCTTTCAACCCTTCGAATGCTTCTTGTCCGTAATGCAGGCACGTAGCCGCCATATGCAGGGATAAATGTTCGCTTGTACTTGTTTCAAGGTCACCCCAGGCTCCGTCACTAAAAGTACAACGGATATTATAATCGGTTTTCATATAACCGAATGCAAGATTACTCCAGTCTATTTTTTCCATATTGATATGTGTAATTTATTTTCAATTATGAAATATGGGTTAAACTAAAAATCGATTCATTACCCATATTAAAAAGCAAATCGATAATACTTAAATTTGGCTGAAAACCATATCGTTGATCAAAAACCTGATAATAAGGGTTCAAATCTAAAGATTGATTTTCTTTTTTAGGATGAATTGCTTCCCTTAAATCAAGGAAAGTATCGTCCAACATGTTTTTATATTCTCCGGTAAGTTGAATTTTTTTGTTTAAGTTCAACAAATCCAGTATTTTTAATTGTATTTCAAGATTAAAATCCATTAAATACGTCCACTTCTTTTCATAAAAAGGCAACAAATCATCTTTGTAGTATTCAAAGAAAGGAGTCGAATTGTAGGCCGACTCGATAGATCTCCAATGATTCAACTGCCAGTCTGTATGATCTGAAATCCGAACATCACGTGTCAGTATTTTTTCACCGGAAGCCTTTTCTACCGGGATACTCAGGGCCATTTGTCCGTTTGCCGCTGCAATGAGACACCTGTTCCGATACGTTTGTTTCAAATAATAATCGTGACCTTCTATGAAAACAACGTCAGCTTTTGCTATTTCAGAATAATATTCCACCGGAGCAAGATAGGCAGATGACAAACAAATATTTCGCATAACTTACCAATTACTCCTTACTTTTTCACTTTTAAAATTATCTTTCTGCATTCTTAAAGAACCTGTTCCAACGTATTTTCCCTTCAAACCAGCCTTTATCTTTGTCCAGCGACAACCAAACCATTACAGGACGACCTACAATGTGATCCTCAGGAACAAAACCCCAATAACGTGAATCGGCTGAATTATGACGGTTATCCCCCATCATCCAGTAATAATCCATTTTAAAGGTATAAGTCTTGGTCAGTTTGTCGTTTATATAATATTCATTGTTCTTCACTTCCAGTTTATTGTGTTCATACACGCGGATAATGCGTTCGTAGATGGGCAGATTGTATGCGTTAAGTGCCAGTGTTCTTCCTTTTGCGGGCATCCATATTGGTCCGTAATTATCACGTGTCCAGTTTTTATGGCCTCCAAGTGGGAAAACGTCACCCGGTCTTTCAGAAGATTCAATGACTATTTTAGTAACTCCAGCTGTCTTTTGTAATTTAGCATACGATTCCTCATTCAACGGGAAATGATAGATAGGCAATTTTGCATCCAGGCCGATAGAAGCAAACTCCTTCAATAACTGGCCATCATTATACAATTTAATATCATCCTTGCTGATGCTTAATTTATCCAGCAAATCAGCGTTCAACATAGTACCATCGGTCTGAACAAAATAATTAAACTGGATACCGGGAATATTTTCCTGTTTCTCGCCATTTACGATTACCTGGTTGTTCTTTACTTCCATCCAATCACCGGCTATAGCCACGCACCTTTTTACATAATTCTCACGACGATCGACCGGGCGATATACAATATCCCCGAATTCATCTTTGTTCGTATTGACAACATCCCGTCCACGATAATAACACCACGAATAATAATCCGGATTTTGTTGTTTCACAGCTACCGTATCGCCGGCAGGGAAATTAAATACCACAATGTCATTTCTTTTTACCGTATCAAAACCCTTCAAGCGGTGATAATCCCACTGGGGATGCTCAATAAACGATTTACAGTTCAGTAACGGGAATGTATGTTGTACCAATGGAAAGGAAAGCGGTGTATTCGGAACGCGTGGTCCGTAACTGGCTTTACTTACAAACAGGAAATCACCTACCAACAGGCTTTTTTCAAGCGAAGAAGACGGTATCTGGTAATTCTGGAATAGAAATGTATTGATAAAGTACACTGCCACTAAAGCAAAAACAATGGCATCCACCCATCCCATTACACTCAACAGCGATTTATTCTTGGTATTTTTCCACCATGTCCATGGGATGTAATTCGTAATAAACAAATCGAATACAACCGGCAAACCCAATAGCCACCAATAGTTTCCAACCCATGCAATAAATAAAATATAAATTAAGCACCACACGCTGCATTTTATCCATTGTTTCAGCGGTTGTTGGAAACGGGATGTTTGTTTTTCTGCACTCATTTTAAATCTGAATTATGAATTGTATATTATGAATTGTATATAATGAATTATGAATTGTAAATTGTAAATTATGAATTATAAATTATGCATTATGAATTATGCAATATGAATTATGAATTATGAATTATGAATTATGAATTATGAATTATGAATTATGAATTAAAATTTCAGTAAGTCTTCCATGCCCAAAAAGCCTTTCTTACCGGCTGTAAATTCTGCTGCAATCACAGCTCCAAGGGCAAATCCATCACGGCTTTTAGCATCATGGGTAATAGTTATGGTGTCAACCTCCGACTCATAGCTTATGGTATGTATACCAGGAACCTGTCCACGACGGAAAGATTTGATCGCCAGTTCATTCGGATTAGTTTCGGTTTCCTTGACCCATATATTTTTACGATCCAGTTCTTCCAGTATTCCTTCAGCCAATGTAATGGCAGTACCACTGGGAGCATCGAGTTTTTGAGTATGATGTACTTCGGTGATTTCCACATCATAATTCGGAAACTGATTCATAATACCGGCCAAATACTTGTTTACCGCCATAAAAACATTGACACCAAGGCTGAAATTTGAAGACCAGAACAGGGTATTATTCCCGGTCTCAATTTCTTTTTTAAGTTGTGGAAGCTGTTCTGTCCAGCCGGTAGTGCCTGAAACAACTGCAACACCTGAGGCAAAAGCACGGCGATAATTGCTCAGGGCTACCTGAGGTACAGTAAACTCAATGGCTACTTCTGCACTTTTAAACGCATCCGAATCAAAGTCTTCGGCATTATCAACATCAATAATGGATACGATCTCATGTCCACGTTCATGGGCAATGCGCTCGATGGTTTTTCCCATTTTGCCATATCCTATCAAAGCTATTTTCATATTTGTGTTGTAAGTTGAGATTATAAAAAGTAAATTATCAGTTGAATTCCGGGTGCTAAACCTGGTTGTCAATACTGTCCGGTTCCCAATAAAACCAACGTACATGCTTCTTCATGCTGTATATTGTTTTGTTGCAACAGTTCTTCAAATTCTGCATTTTCAGTACCCGGATTAAAAATTACACGGGCCGGGTGCAATGACAAAATGTACTCATAATATTCCGGTTGATATTTCTCAGACAGATAGAGGGTGACAGTATCAATCTTGTTAAATATCTTTTTCTCCGTATCAATGGTTTTACCGAAAATCACATCCGGCTTTTTTCCTATCAGTTCTATCTCATGACCGTGTGCTAACAAACGTTCTGCTGCCAGGTACGAATATCGCTCCGGATTGCTGCTTGCCCCTATTATCAATGTCTTTTTCATATTCCACGGTTTTATTAAAAACAACAAGTATTGTCGTTTCAAACAAGTATAACCATACTTTCAATCTGAGCAAATTGTAAATTGTAAATAAATAAATTGTAAATCAGTTTATCCCTCACGAAAATAATCAAAGCACTCGAAGATTTCTTCTTTTGTCGCTGTCTGATTGATGTGTATATCACCTATACCGGCAAGCAATGTGAAATTTATTTCTTTCGATTCATTCTTTTTGTCGTGTGTCATTAACTCATAAAGCGATTCATATTCTTTGCAACTAAAATCAAAAGTCCCGTAATACTCTTTTATTAGATACTTCAAACGAAGCAATTCATCCTTTGGAAAATCAAGTTTGATGACCGACAGGTACAACTCACAAATCAGTCCCCACATAACGGCATAACCATGTAACGCCGGTTTTTCGGTTTTATACGACCAGCTTTCGAAGGCATGGCCGAACGTATGCCCCAGGTTCAGGGCTTTACGTATATTGGCTTCCAAAGGATCCTTTTTAACTATATGTTCTTTAATCAGGATTGTTCGTTCAAGCAATGATTTTAATTTCAGGAAATCTATTGTTTCCAGATCAAATTTCAACACATTTTCCCATTCCTCTTTTGAATCAATCAAAGCGTGCTTTACCATTTCGGCATACCCTGAACGAATATTTTTATCATCCAGCGTTTTAAAAAAGTCAACATTGATTAAAACACTATCAGCAGGTGCAAATATCCCAATTTCATTTTTCAGACCTGAGAAATTAATGCCTGTCTTTCCACCTGTAGCTGCATCAACCGCTCCCAGCAGGGTTGTTGAAACATTGATATACCTGATTCCACGTTTAAATGTAGAAGCGGTAAATCCACCGATATCGGTTATCATTCCCCCGCCAAGGTTTATCATCAGTGACTTGCGGTTCGCACCGTTTTCACTCAGGTATTTCCATATTTCTACAGCCGAATTGATATTCTTGTTTTCATCACCGGCCTGTATGCTGATCAAATGACAGCCCTGTAATTTTTCTGACTTCATTAGTTCCGGTAAACAAAGCCGTTGAGTATTTTCGTCTGTAAGAACAAAAACATTCTCAGCTATTTGATTGCCGATAGCCATGTTTAATTCTGAAATAAAATCCTCACATATTTTTGTTGTCGAATGACTCATTATTTGAAAATTAGCTTACAAAGATACTTTAATCTTTAAAATTAGCATTCAAATTAACCGTAAACTGCATGATTTTTTTGTCATTTTCTTTTTTGTTTATTATTTTAAAGGGAGTTCGTTGTGCGAAAGAGGCTATAATTGCTGCATATGACAAATTAATGAATTTTTATCCTATCGCTTAAATTCAACTATTCAACTGCAATTGTTCATTGTGCTGTCTTCTGGAGTTTATGAAATTCCATTGAATGGTTATTTTTTTCTACCCAGGACCTTTATTACCCGTTTTTCACTTGTCTATCACTTTATTTAGGTTATTCCTTAGATATCCCATAGATATCCCATAGATATCCCATAGATATCTCACCTATATCCCATATCATATATAATATGGGTTATAGGTGGGATATGGATAAAATAAGGATAGGTTACTGAATGGATAGGGAAAATAACATGTAATAGGGATGATGAATACATGTACTGATTTTCAACTTATTACAAAGCACCTTATAACGAACCATTATTATTTAGTTAAATAGAACTAAAGGATAGTATACATATGAATATATGTTCATATATTTGCACGAAGTTTATATATATATGATAGAAAAAGTGGATATACTCAAAATGGATGAAGCAGCTTATACGCTCAAAGCAATTTCAAACGGGACACGATTGTGTGTGATATCGTTGCTTGCAGAGCAGGAAGAACTAAATGTCACCCAATTGGGAGAACAACTGCAATGCGAACAATCGCTCCTGTCCCACCATCTTACGGATATGCGGGCAAAAGGGATATTGAATTGCAGAAGGGATGGGAAAAACTGCTATTATTCGCTTAAGAACAAACAAATTATTCAAATCATAGAATGTATCCGTACCTGTAATTGTGTATAAAACGAATTATTTCGGATAATATATGAATACATGTTTATATATGCATGATTAGAAAAATCAACTAAAAAAATCGACATGAACGTATTTATCAAAAAAAACTTCCTGAAAATTATCGCCATACCGGCAGGTGGAATCGGAGGATTTGCATATTATTATTTCGTTGGCTGTACGAGTGGCACATGCCCGATCACGTCAAACCCGTATATCAGTATTGTATACGGAGCACTGATGGGCTATCTGATATCAGGGATGTTTAAAAAGAAAGAAAATGAAACAAATTAAAAATTTTTTCAATGACTGGAGTGCTACCCGCCTTATACGTTTAGTTTTAGCCGGAGCATTAGGAATTGCGTATTACTATAACCGCGAATTCATATACCTGTTTGCAGGAATCGTATTGGGACTTCAGGCTATATTTAATATTACCTGTCCGGGTGGGAGTTGCATTACAAACACAGGTAAAGAAGATAAAACGATTGTAAAGACCGAAAAATATGAACCTACAAAATAAACGGATATGTACAGCACTTTTTTAGTTTCAACATCGGAGTGTATGACCTGCAACAATCAGGTACTTAAAACCCTTGGCACCTTACAGGGAGTATTTGGTACCGAAATGGACAACATAGATGGACGTATCGTAGTTTCGCACACCGAAGAAGTAACCCGCAACGAAATCGAAAGCATACTGATAAAGCTTGGATTCACTTTGAGAGAAGCCGATAAGGAGCAGGATAAAGAGATTGAGACTGACGAACCATCTATATGGGGATGTGCGCTCTGACTTTAATAAATACAATTAAAAATTAATAATTAACAACTCACAGATCGCAGGCAAACAGACATTTGCAGGTTAACAAATAGATCATTTATTTTAAACGATTACATAAGATGAAAAAGAAAAAGATATTTTTTGCATGTATATTGCTTACCTTGTCTTATTCTGCCTTTGCAGGAAATAATAAAGAAAATAAATCAAAAGAAATAAATCAATCAAAAGAAGTAAAAAAAATGGGAACAATTCATTTAACAAAAGCACAATTTCTAACAAAAGTGGCAAACTACGAAGCCAACCCAACTGAATGGAAATACCTGGGTGACAAACCATGTATCATTGACTTTTATGCAGCATGGTGCGGACCATGTAAAACAGTTGCTCCTATCCTGGAAGATTTGGCAAAAGAATATGACGGACAAATTTACATTTACAAAATTGATACGGAAGCAGAACAGGAACTGGCAGCTGCATTTGGCATTCGCAGCATTCCTACCATTTTATTCTGTCCAATGGGCGAAGCACCTCAAATGGCACAGGGAGCTCTTCCTAAAGATGCATTTAGAAAAGCGATCACGGAAGTGTTATTAAAAAAATAAATATGGGTCTTGTTATAGATAAACATTTTTGTCCGCAGAACCATGCATGCCCAATTCTTCGGATATGTCCTGCCGGTGCAATTTCGCAAGAAGGGTATGAACTTCCGGTTATTGATGAGGCTAAATGTACAGAATGTGGCAAATGTAAGCGGTTCTGCCCCATGGGAGCAGTTCAGCCGGGCAACTAAGAACCATTATTCATAAATTTAAAAATTACTCAAGCATATGAAAGATCTGTTTATTGAATCACCAAGCCTGTATGACTTCGACCAGACCATGGAAAAATTATCAGAAATTATTCTCAAGGGTGGGTGGAACATATCAGTAATACTTGACTTGAAGGCAGCACTCAACAAAAGTGATATCGCGGTGCTCCCTGTAAAGGTTATGGAAGTTTGCAACCCAAAACTGGCATATCTGATCCTGCTAGACAGTGATACACGGATTTACTCAAGCATGCTACCCTGCAAAATCTCTGTTTATACGAAAGACGACGGAAAAACATATCTTTCGATATTAAACTCAAGGGCATTCGCTTCTCAAATAGGTGGAGTAGTGGAAAACGTTATGATTGAAGCATTTTCGCAGGTCGAAAAATTCATTTATCAGGTTACTGAACATTGAGTACTTGAACCAATTGGATTCGATTGTTAATAATTACGCCCAAATCAGGTAAGGATTAAACCATTATGCATTTTCAGAGTCAAAATAAGCAACTTCAAATAATATCGTATCACTTAAAAAAATCATTTATGAAAAAGTATGCAAAATTAATTTTGGCTTCCGTATTTCTCTTTAGCATGACTGCTATGGCTCAGGAACAAACACCTTTACCTGCAAAAACAGATGGACAGAATGAAATGAGACAAGGACCCAGGCAACAAATGTCAGCTCAACTTCGTGCTGAAAACATAGCCAAGGCATTAAATTTAACCGATGCTGAAAAAGCAAAAGTTCAGGAAGTTTATGAAAAAAACGATGTGATCTTTACGAAATTCAGAGCGGAAGTAAAAAGAGACAGTCCTGATTTCAGGGAAAAATTCAAAGCATTACGCGATGCACAGGATGCTGATTTAATCAATGTTGTTGGAAAAGAAAAATTCGCAACATGGCAAAAATTGCAGGCAGAACGTCGTCAGAATATGAATACTAAATAAATTACGCCTGTTGATTTACGCTTTGGAATGAACATAGCAAAACAATAAAAGTATAACCTATCATTTAAAAATTAAATTAAACTTCCGTTGATCAATTATGATCGACGGGAGTTTTTTTATTGCATAACATTTCACCTGATACCGGAATACTTAATTATTCTGATTCCATTAATTACTCCCTGCTACTTACAATTTATCATAAATATTAAATGATGGAATTGTTAATCTGCAAAAGCTACCTTTCAGTGTCCTATTAATTATCAATTGTTAATTATGAATTATGTATTGTCCAGTTAATTAAGTCAAACAAAAAACATCACATTAAACTATTTGATAGATGGTTTGTCAAAGTATACAAATGAGAAATTGAAAGTATTAATTATAAAAAAATGAATTATGAAAAAGTATGGAATGTTGGTATTGGCTTCCGCTATTCTATTTAGCGTTGCCGTCAGCGGTCAGGAACAGACTCCTCCACAGGGAAGAAAGAGTGATCGTAAAGAATTTAAACAAGCTGAAAGGCCTCAGGTATCCCCAGAAAAAAGGGCTGAGAAAATGGCAAAAGAATTGGGTTTAACGGATGCTGAAAAAGTAAAGGTTCAGGCATTATTTGAAAAGCAGGAAGCAGTTCGTGTTCAGCACCAAACGGAAGTGAATAAGCTCAAAGACGAACGTATGGCAAAGTTTGAAGCCGAACGGAAAACACAGGATGCCGAGTTGGTAAAAATCATCGGACAGGATAAATTCCAGAAGCTTGAAAATGAACGTTCTGAGCATAAGGCTAAAATGATGGCAAGACGCGAAGGCGATCAAAAACACAGAATGGACAGAGTCCGTCAACACAAAGAATACAACAGCGCTGAGTTTCCAAAAGTAACGGCAGAAAAGCGGGCAGATAAAATGGCAAAGGCACTTGCCCTGACAGATACAGAAAAAGCAAACGTTCAGGCTTTATTCGAGAAACAAGATGCTAAACGGGCACAACACATGGATGTAGTTAAGAAAGTAAGGGATGAACAAATAGCTCAACTCCAGACCGAACGTAAGTCCATGAATGCAGACCTTGAAAAAATCATTGGTACTGATAAATATCAAAAACTGGAATCAGGACGTCATGATATGAAAGACAGGATGCTGGCAAGGCACGATGGAAATAAAGGGCCACACCAGGCAGGAGAAATGATGATGAAAGATCATAAACAAGGCGTAAAAGCAATGATTTCTCCCGAAAAACGTGCAGAAAAAATGACGAAAGAACTGGGACTGACTGAAGCTCAGAAAGCAGATGTTCAGGCATTGTTCGAAAAACAGGATGCAAAACATCATCAACAAATAGAAAAAGTCGAAAAGTTGCGTGCTGAACTGAAAGCTAAATTTGAAGCACAACACAAGGAAAATGATGAAGCACTAACTAATATCATTGGACAGGATAAGTTTCAAAAATTACAGGCCATGCGTTCAGAACGTAAAGATAAAATAAATGGAATGAGAAAAGGCCATGAAAATCATTCACAAGACAAAAACAACGACAATAAATAATTGCCTGTCTTATTTTTAAAAGTACAAAAAACTCCCGCTGATTCAATGAATCAACGGGAGTTTTTTATCAGTCAACTGAACTATTTTTTCATAATCTCCTGTTGATGGCGCACTGATTCTTCGTGAATAGCCACCAGCACTGTTTTCATAAATTCACCATCCATATCCATTTCAATAGCCTGAGCAATACGGCCTTTCAGAATTTCATCATAGCGCTTAACCTGTAAAATAAGCATATTATGTTCTTTTTTGTAGATTCCTATTTCATCGGAAACACGCATACGCCTTGCTAACAATTCAAGTAAACTGTTATCCAGTTCATCGATCTGATGACGCAAAGCATTCAGGCTTTCCGTTGATTGAGTCATATCACGGATCACAATGTTGTTCAGGATTAAATCCAGGACATCAGGGGTAACCTGTTGTGCTGCATCACTCCATGCTTTATCCGGATTACAATGCGATTCAATGATTAAACCATCAAAATTCAAATCCATGGCCTGTTGGCACAAAGGTGCAATCAACTCGCGCTTGCCACCAATATGGCTTGGGTCGCATATGATCGGTAAATTAGGTATTTGACGGTGCAATTCGATAGGAATATGCCATTGGGGAAGATTGCGGTATATTTTTTTATCGTATGTGCTGAAACCTCTGTGAATAGCGGCAATACGTCGAATACCTGCATTGTATATCCTCTCAATCGCTCCTATCCACAAATCCAGATCGGGATTTACAGGATTCTTAATGAATACCGGGATATCAATGCCTTCCAATGCATCAGCAATTTCCTGAACGGCAAAAGGATTCGCTGACGTGCGGGCACCAATCCACAATATATCCACATCGTGTGCCAAAGCTTCCCGCACATGTTTGGCAGTCGCTACTTCAACAGCTGTATACATACCCAGTTCAGTTTTAACACGTTTCAACCAGGGCAATCCTTCTACGCCTACTCCTTCAAAGCCACCCGGTTTGGTACGCGGCTTCCATATACCGGCCCTATAAATCTTTATCCCATGAGCGGCTAAGCCCCTCGCTGTATTCATCACTTGTTCTTCAGTCTCCGCACTGCACGGACCCGCTATGATGAGCGGACGTCTGGCATCTACTCCGGGGAGTAATATTGATTCAAATTCCATAATCATTATTTTATTTGTTACTTTCTATTTTTTACCTTTTTCTCAATTAATAAGTTCGCTATAAGTAATCGTAGATATTTATTGATCTAATCATTAACCTGTAAGTACCTGCCTATCTGCAATATATTAATTATTAATTCTTAATTCTTAATCCTCGACAACGCTTCCTTCAAAATAGTCTCAGGACAGCAAAGCGATATCCTGACATAGCGTAATCCTTTATCACCGAATATAAAACCGGGAGTGATAAATACATTTTTCCCGTACAGGATTTCATCAGCCAGTACTTCTGAATCCTTATACCTGTCAGGAATCCTGGCCCAGATAAACATTCCGACCTGGCTTATATCATACGTACAACCCAGGGCATCCATAATCTGATGAGCCAGTACACGACGGCCGGCATATACCCTGTTCATTTCGGCATGCCATTCCCCGGTATTTTGCAATGCAGCTACGGCAGCCACCATCATTGGGCGAAACATGCCTGAATCAACATTCGATTTCACCTTTAAAATCCACTGTATAAATTCAGCATTGGTAGCCAGCAGTGCCATACGCCACCCGGCCATGTTGTGTGCCTTACTCATTGAGTTCATCTCAATACAGCAATCCTTTGCACCTTCCACTGACAAAATACTCAGCTTTTCATCATTCAATATAAAGCTGTACGGATTATCGTTGCAAATCACGACACTGTGTTTCTTGCCAAATGCCACCAGTTTTTCAAATAATCCAACCGAAGCTTTAGCTCCAGTAGGCATATTGGGGTAATTCACCCACATCAATTTAACATTATGTAAGTCCATCTTCTCCAGTGCCTCAAAATCAGGCTCCCAGTTGTTATTCTCATCCAGATCGTACGAAATAATGTTTGCTTCGCACAACCGGCTGGCAGACGTATACGTAGGATATCCCGGATTGGGCACCAGCACACTGTCGCCCGGATTGACAAAAGCAAGGGTAATATGCAGGATCCCTTCTTTTGAACCTATCAGGGGCTGTATTTCAGTGTTTGGATTCAACTCCACATGGTACCATTTCTTATACCAGTCGGCAAACCCTTTTCGTAATTCAGGTATTCCTACATAACTCTGGTACCCATGTACGTTTGGCTTTTGGGCCTCTGCACAAAGGGCTGCAATGGTTGCTTCCGAGGGAGGTAAATCAGGGTTTCCGATTCCAAGGTTAATCACATTCTTCCCTGCTGCATTCATTTCGCCTACTTCCCGCAATTTGGCAGAGAAGTAGTACTCAGAAACGCTGTTTAACCGGTTGGCTGGTTGTATATTCATGTTTAAAAAGTAAATAGTAAATGATAAAATAGTTAATTACTCCACTGGCGTTACCGCCGCCTTATATTCTCCCAATAACTGAAAATCCTTTGTCAGGGGCCTGATAGCATCAAGGGACTGTCGGTACCGGATATAATCATCAAAGGTCAGGTTGATATAAAACTGATATTCCCATTCCCGGCCAATAATAGGCAAGGATTGTATCTTAGTAAGGTTAACATGATAAAACGACAATATCGACAACACTTTAGCCAAGCTACCTTCTTCATGAGGCAGGGTAAATACCAGGGATGATTTATTCAGCAGGGTACCATTGGTCATTTCTTCTGCCAACGTAGGTTCGGCAATCATCAGGAACCGGGTAAAATTCCGTTTGTTTGTTTCAATGCCACGTGCTATAATCTCCAGCCCGTATTTCTCGGCAGCCAGTGAGCTACATATGGCAGCCCTACCCAGTATCTTATTATCTGCAATTTCTTTAGCAGACAAAGCCGTATCTTCGCTTTCTATGGCTTTCATATGACGGTGTTCATCAATAAAATCCTCGCATTGCATCAATGCAATCGGGTGTGAATATACTTCCTGGATATCCTCAATCAGTTGTCCGGGTAATGCCACCAGGTTATGTTCAATACGCAATTTATGCTCGCCTACAATCATACAGCCACTTTCACGTAGCAGGTTGTGATTCTGCAACAAACTTCCTGCAATGGTATTTTCAATGGCAATGATGCCCAGCAATGAATCATCGGCGGCCAATGCCTTGAATAAATCTTTAAATGTAATGCATGGAAGAATTTCAATTTCTTCCCCTTCAAAATACTGTCTGGCTGCAATCTCATGGAATGCACCGCTTACGCCTTGTATAGCTACTTTCTTCATGTGTTGTTGGTTGTACGTACAAAAAAAATCCTACTCGTAGTGGAGCAGGATTTTCATGTATTATCTATTAAATATAGTATTGTTTTTTACATAAAGGCTATCCTGCTCTCACTTGCTAAAGTAAAAGTAGAAACTAAAATATGTAAAAAACAGATTGATCATAACGTGTGTCATTTGTTTAGACGATGCAAAAGTAATATATTTTTTAATTATTACAACCAAATTGAAAAGAAAATGTTCATAAAATATTTCAATCTGTAAATAAACAGGCTAACCAAATGTTTTTAAGTTCAACTTTAATTCATTTTCACCCCCTTTAAAATACAAACAGCAATTCCATTCATTGCACATATTTTCGCATTATCTCTGGATCAAACAATTGAAGCAAATATGTGTGAATGATACAACATATTTCAAGAGTTGTGTAACTTTTACCTGTCTGCAACTGCTTAAATTTGCACCGTAATAAACTTACATTCCTATAGCAATTGGACATAATACAAACAAATATGAAAACAATTAAAAGCATTTCAATAATTTTATTCTTTATGCTGGCCTTTTTGGCTACACCGGATACTTCGTACGCCCGGGTCAGAGTGGCTGTTGTGGTAAGGGTACACCATGCACCTCCCATGCTGCCATATTACGCACAACCTTTATGTCCGTATGATGGTTACCTTTGGACTCCCGGATATTGGGCCTATAACGGATATGATTTTTACTGGGTACCCGGTCAATGGGTAGAACCTCCGGAATACGGATATCTCTGGACTCCTTGCTATTGGGGTTACAGTGGTGGCTATTATCGTTTTCATCATGGCTATTGGGGAAGGAATGTCGGATATTACGGCGGCATAAACTATGGGTATGGATATGGCGGTTCAGGCTTTTATGGCGGCAGATGGAGAAACAACCACTTCCAGTATAATACGGCTGTTATGAATGTCAACAGGAGAGTTGTCAGAAATACATACAACGATCATTCTTTTATCAGCAGGAACAATTCGAATAGTCGCCCAAGCTATAATGGACCAGGCGGAATGCGTACCAGGCCGACAGTACGTGAGAATGTTGCTATGCGTCAGAACCACAGGCAACCCACATCGGTACAGGCCACTCACCAACAGGCAGCAAGCAGGAACAGAAATCAATTTGCTTCAGTAAATAAAGGACGTCCGGCTATAGCAGCTACAAATAATATTAACAGACGCGGAGGACGACAGGTCGCACCTCAACAGGTCAGACAACAACAGGCTGCCCGTCAGCAACAGGCAAGGCAACAACAAGGTCAACAAAGACAACAACAGGCTACACAAAATCAAAACAGGCAGCAACAGAACCGTCAGCAACAGGCAAGACAACAACAAGGACAGCAAAGGCAACAACAGGCTGCTCAGCAACAGAACAGACAGCAACAGAATCGTCAACAGCAGGTAAGACAACAACAAGGTCAGCAAAGGCAACAACAGGCTGCACAGCAACAAAACAGACAGCAACAGCGACAACAGGCACCTCAGCAACAACGTCAACAACGTCAACAACAGGCACCTCAGCAGCAACAGCGTCAACAACAACAACAACAACAACAACAACAACAACAACAACAACAACAACAACAACAACAACAACAACAACAACAACGTCAACAACGTCAACAGGCACCTCAGCAGCAACAACGTCAGCAACAGGCACCTCAGCAGCAACAGCGTCAGCAACAGGCACCTCAACAAATGCAACGCCAACAGCAACAACAGCAAGCGCCAAGGCAACAACAGCAACAACAGGGAAACGGGCAAAACGACAGAAGACAAGGTCGTTAACCGCAAGGTAGTGTCTTGCTCTTTAAAATATATCTTATTTAGTTAGCTAAAATAATTGAACAGGTAGCAGGATTTTCAATCCTGCTACCTGTCATTATTTAATCATATAGTCACTCCATCTTAATCCTGTTGTAAAGTGGTTGTTGTTAGTTTGCAGTGCATTAAAAAGCAACCAATATGAACAGAATGCTCTTCCTAATGTTATTCTATATGATACTAGCCAATACTGAAGCAATGGGTCAAATTTCCCAACCAACCGGAAATGTAGCTGTGAATACAACTTCCCTTAAGATCCTGAGTTGGAATATTTACATGCTGCCTTATGTCAGTTTATTCAATCACAATGCTGACAGGGCAGAAGTTATTGCCGACAAGTTGGAGCATTCCGATTACCAGATCATTGTCTTTCAGGAAGCATTTAGCAGTAAGTGCCGGAATGTACTCTCCAAACGCCTGGCCAAAGAGTATCCATACCAATACGGGCCTGCAAACAAATGTCATTTGCCTTTTCGTACCAGCAGTGGATTGTGGGTAGTCAGCAAGATACCACTTAAACAGCTCGACAGGATTAAGTTCAGTATCAGCCGTGGATTTGATATGATAGCACGTAAAGGGGCTGTGCTATTTCAGGGGGAGTTTCATGGTGCACCCTTTCAACTGCTTACCACCCATCTTCAGGCTGACAATTCGCATTTAGTGAGAGAAAAGCAATGCAGCGAAATCAGGGAACATCTGCTGAATCAATATTTCAATCCGAATGTTCCACAGCTGATATGTGGTGATTTCAATATTGATATGGATGACCATGATAACTATCAGTCTATGCTCCATACGCTTGGATCCAACAATGGTGAGATTACCGGTGATATAAAGGTTACTTACGATGAAATAGACAATAACCTGGCACGAACCACATCTGGTAAAAAGAAAGTGATTGATTACATCCTTGTCCGCAACGAACAATGGATTAATCACATCGAACGCAAGGTACAGACATTTTATGCCAGGATAGGACAAAAATCTTCAAACCTTTCCGATCATTACGCTATGGAAGCCGTTATCCATTTCAATGAACCCCAAATAAACAACACCATATTGCTTTCTGCAGCAAAATAATGAAGCAATTAATAATTGACAGATCACTTACAAGAAATCACTTATAGGTTAACAAACAGATCATTAAATATTATAATTACTTATAAGCACTAAACAGATCCATTATATTTTTCTAAGTCTATTGTTATATGTATCAATGTACTTATGAAAAGCTTCCTCCATGGAGATTGTAGGAAAATACTTTTTACCCGACTCATCATATTCTATCCATTTTTCAAGTTTGAATTCCTTAGCAAACGAAAAGATATATTGCTCAAATTTATCTGTTTCCTGATAAACTTTGTCCTCACCGGTCTTATAACTGTTTAAAACCCATTCTCCACAGTACATGAGTTTCAACAATGTTTTGTACTGCTCTTTCGTTATTTCCATATTCATAGTCATTCATCAAAAGGTTCTTTAGGCAACTTTTTTAAATTCCGGATATATCTGGCTTCATCAAATGGTTTTTTATTCTTCAGTATATCAAATATTTCAACCGCAACACATTGTCCGATAAACATAGTTGCATCATGCTCGGTATGTCCGAGTGCTTTTAATCTTTCAAATGTTTGTTTTGTTTCCGGAGGCTTATTAGCTCGTAATTGATTTTTGACAACCTGTAAGATTTGTGCTCTTACTATTTCATTTGATTCCATATATGTATTATTTTAGATTACTAATAACGATTGAAACCCTGATTAGTTCTCAATAAATGAGTACTATCTTGTTATCCAGAATTCGAGACAGACTACAATTTATGGTTCATTCATACAAAATTAAAAGATAATGTTATGGCATGCATTTGTTACTGTCGTCTACCATCTTTCTTTATGAATCCTTTCAGCTATGTTTACAGTTTTTTGTTTCAATATCCCCGAACCTTCAACCTTATATCCAACAGGAATAATCGCTGCGATCTCCAGTTCGTTGGGAATACCCAGTTTAATTTTAATGACATTACTATGCTGTGGAATGAAGGTTACACCGAAAACATCATGTTCCGCTAAACTAAGCAGGAAATTCTCTATGCATGCCCATACCGATGCCAAACAATTCAGGTCATAAATCCGTTTTGCGTCTTCAACGAGGGTCTTTGGCTTATAGACTACGACAACAACAGTTGGAGCCTCCAGGATCATTCTCTGTTGCTTTGGGATGGCATCCAGGTACATGGCTTTCATGATGGCTTCTTCATTTTCAAAGATTGCTTCCAGTTCGCGGCTATCCATCAACGTATCCAGTTGTTCAGCTTCAATAAGTTGCAGTTTAGTCTCCAACCTGTTTATAACGATAAAATCCCACTCACGCAAGTGATTGTATGTCGGGGCTTTGAAACCATTCCCAATCGCATAATCAAGTATATTTTCAGGGATAATTCGGTTTTGAAAGTCCCGAACTGTGCGTCTTTTTTCAATTGCTTCCTTAAGTTCCATATTATCTTTACAATTATTCCCTATATAAATGAGGGTTTCATTTTATCAATCAAATATCAAATCACAATTATGTTCCGTGCTATCAATGACAGCTCCAATACTCTTATAAAAACCAATGGCCGGTTTATTCCATTCGGACACCTGCCAGCGTAATTTATGGCACCGGGAGCTTTTAGCCGTCTCTATTACCATACTGATTAACCGAGTCCCTGTACCACTTGCCCTGTACTCAGGCTTTACATACAAATCATCCATATACACAGATTTCCCGATCCAGGTGTAATACCCGAAAAAGTAAGTTGCGTACCCAATGATCTGTTTATCGGATGTCTCAGCTACAAAACAATGAAAAAACTCTTTTTCCTCTATCATTTTTCCCACAGTATTGGTCATCTTCTCATGCATTTTCTCAAAGGTGGCAAATTCCATAAACAAATCTACAATCTGCGGAAAATCAGTTTCTACAGCATTTCTAATTGTAATCTCCATTTCCTTTTTCAACATAATTTTTTATAATCAGTGTTTCATATATTCTATCATTGCAACTTCACACTGTTATTGCTTATAAAATACGGTATCTGTTTTTACAAAACATTGCACAAAGATAAATCCTTTTACTTTAATTATCATAATATTTATTTTATGAAATAAGTAACAAACTCCGTGAACTTGCAATTGGTTCTAATCAAGAACCAGAAAAAAAAAAACCGCTTTAGAAGTTCAATCTTCCAAAGCGGTTATATTCGTTTATTCTCCTTATTTAAAACCTGAGAGTAAACCCAGTATTGAAATTAATCCCCGGCATGGGGTATCCGTTATTAATCTGGTAAGTAGTATTCAATAAATTATTGCCTGCCACAAATAGCTCGAGGTATTTCATTGGCATTGCTGTCAGTCGTGCATTGAATAGTGCATAATTTTGTGTTACCACAGGTTGTGTCGAAGTATATAAATGTTCTATGTATTGGGTGGAAACATGCAATCCCCAGATTTTATACCTATAGCTGGCACCCAGATTAAACTGTTGACGGGGGGCTGCAATCACAATCTTATCCATATCCAGGTAACTGTAATTTGCGTTTAGGTGCAAATGACGGTTCACCATATAGGTTGCCGAGAATTCAACTCCCTGGTTATTAAACGAACCCAGGTTCTCACGGTGAGCTGTATAGCCTAGCCCTACCACCTGGATCATATTGCTTCCAACGGCTTTATAGGCAGTCAATTCCAGGTTAATCCTTTTATTTAGAAGCGATTGCAACCAGCTTATTTCGTAGTTTACCAGACGTTCGGGTTTTAACCCTGGATTAGGTGCGTACAGGTATAGCTCCATAACAGTTGGACTGCGGAAGCCCTTAGATACAGATCCTTTAAAGGTCGTGTTCTGTGAAAGATTGTAGTTTAAGCCGAACAACGGGATTAGCTCATTTCCAAAGACTGAGTTATTTTCAAGACGTAATCCGGCACTTACTGTCAGTTTCTCGAACAAGGTTTGCTGGGCATAGGCATATCCTGCAAGTTCATCAATCGCAATCAGCGAATCATGCCTGAAGCCCTGGTTGGCAATACCACCGAATTGCTTAAAATCGGCACCAAGTGTTATATTTGTTCCGCTTGACAGTTTAAAAGTCTGATACAACATCACACCGTCATTCTTATCGGTGGAATGGAAACCGTCAGACAAATCGTGTGTGCCGAAATTATGATAGAAATTAAGTCCTCCTTCCGAATTTTCGAACTTATTCTCGAGCGACAAGGATGCCTTTCCCCTTGAAATATCGATATTAAATGGAACCGGCAGTTGATTTACCGGTCCGTTATCGTTGGCATTATAGGTAGCCGAACTGAAATCAGCTGTCACGGTAAGGCCCGGATAAATTTCATATCCCACCTTTGCATACGCATTATTGATGTTGAAATCAGTATTGGTACGGATACCATCAGTCTGGTCGTGGTTTAACGAAGCAAAAAGACTCAGTTTATCCTTTTTATATCCTATCGTGCCAAAATACTTTTGGGTATTGTATGAGCCATAAGAAGCGCCTAAATTTACTTTCAATCCCTCTTCGTGTTGCTGCTTTGTAATGATATTTACCACCCCCGCCATGGCATTCGACCCATACAGGATAGAGGCAGGCCCACGGATGATTTCCACCTTCTCAACATCCGAAGCCACATAGGCATCAGCCAGCGGGTGACCAAAGATTCCCTGGTATTGCGGGTGTCCATCGATCAATACAAGCACATCGGTATTGGGTGAGCTGCTGACACCACGCATGGTGATGGAACCGGCACCGGTATTGGAAACCCCGAAACCCAGTATATTCCGTTCGGTTACAAATATGCCCGGTACGAATGAATTCAACGCTGGCAGTATATTCATCTGACCTGTACTTTCAATGTCTTGCCTGGATATTTGCGAAACGGACAAGGGTACAAGCTTTCGGGATATTTCTATCTTCGAACCCGTTACTACTACTTCGTCAAGCTTTATGCTGTCTTTCTGACTGGTCTGTCCCAGACTGATTCCAATGGATAAAAATACAACGGATATCAGGGAAAGGAATTTCTTAAATGAAAAATTATACATTAACATGGGATAAAATTAATTTATAGAACATGAACTATTTGAGGCGCAAAAGTACAGAAATTTCCAGAGAATGCAAGATATCCGGAGACAGTTCAATCAAACAGAAATAATCAAGATTGTATATTTAACCATAAAACGGAATAATTCATTCAGAATGTTTACAATATTGTCATATTTTGGCGTTTTTTTATAACAATTTATATAGCCATCCTGCATATTTTTTGTAAATTTGCACCTTAAAAATTATAAAAACTGTCCAAAATGAATAAAATAGTCAGCAAGGAGTATTTCTCTGCTAATGTTATTAAGTTTGAAGTGGAAGCTCCATTGATTGCCAAATCGCGAAAAGCCGGTCACTTTGTTATGGTAAAAATAGGTGCCAAAGGTGAACGCATTCCGCTAACAATAGCCGATGCTGACTTGCAAAAAGGCACTATTACGTTAGTGGTACAAAAAATGGGCGTTTCCTCGTCTAAATTATGTGCCCTGGAAGAAGGTGATTTTATTACCGACATGGTAGGTCCGTTGGGTAAAGCTACTCATATTGAAAAATTCGGTACAGTGATATGCGCCTGCGGTGGAGTTGGAACCGCACCGATGATGCCGATTGTTGCCGCCTTAAAAGCAGCAGGCAACAGGATTATTACCGTGATTGCAGCACGTACAAAGGATTTGATTATCCTGGAAGAACAAATGCGTGAACATTCCGACGAAGTGATTGTAATGACCGATGATGGTTCGTATGGTACACAAGGATTGGTTACCTACGGTATTGAAGCTGTGATTAAGCGAGAGAAAGTAGATTTATGTGTCACCATAGGTCCTGCCATCATGATGAAGTTTGTGAGCATGCTGACTAAAAAATATGAAGTACCTACCCTGGCTTCGCTGAATACTGTTATGGTGGACGGAACAGGAATGTGCGGTGCATGCCGTGTAAGTGTAGGCGGAAAAACAAAATTCGTTTGTGTTGATGGTCCTGAATTTGATGCTCACCAGGTAGATTTTGACGAAATGCTGATGCGTTTAGGAGGTTATAGAGACATTGAACGTGAAGAAATGAAAGAATACCAGTCGACCCATAACAACCCTTCATAAAGAAGTAAAATGACCTTTTTATAAGGTCATGCAATTTGCGAAAATAATATCATAATATAAACATAACTCAAAACACTCTTAATTTCCTTATCAGGGTTTAGGAGACATAAAATAAAATGAAAACAAACGAAGATAGAGCCGAAGCATGGAGAGTTGAGTTGCGCAACGCCATAAAAGCCAAAGACCGTACCAGCATTGAGAGAGTCCATATGCCTGAACTGGATGCTGAATACCGCAGCCACAACAGGGTGGAAGAAGTGAACCTTGGTATTACCGCCGAACAGGCCATGCAGGAAGCCAAACGCTGCCTGGACTGTGCCAATCCTACCTGTATGTTGGGTTGTCCTGTCGGGATCAGCATTCCCACCTTTATTAAGAACATTGAGCGGGGTGAATTTTTAGAAGCAGCCAAAACATTAAAAGAAACCTCAGCACTTCCTGCTGTTTGCGGAAGGGTATGCCCACAGGAGAAACAATGCGAAGGTGTATGCATCCATTTAAAAATGAATAAGCAAGCAGTGGCTATCGGTCATTTGGAACGTTTTGCTGCCGACTATGAACGAACAAGCGGCAATATTTCTGTACCAACAGTTGCTCCTGCCAACAACATTAAGATTGCTGGGGTTGGTTCAGGCCCTGCAGGTCTTGCCTTTGCAGGTGATATGGCAAAACTGGGTTATGAAGTTGTAGTTTATGAAGCACTGCATGAAATTGGAGGCGTATTAAAATACGGCATTCCTGAATTCAGGTTACCCAATGATATTGTGGATGTTGAAATACAGAATCTTCAGGCTATGGGCGTTCATTTTGTTACCAACTGTGTCGTAGGCAAAACTATTTCCATAGCCGACCTTGAACAGGATGGTTTTAAAGGGATATTTGTGGCAAGTGGTGCCGGATTACCCCGTTTTATGAACATCAAAGGAGAGAACCTGGTGGGCGTCATGTCTTCCAACGAATACCTGACACGTGTAAACCTGATGGACGCAGCCAGTCCGGATTCTGACACCCCTGTATTCCTGGGCAAAAGGGTAGCAGTCATTGGTGGTGGAAACACGGCTATGGACTCTGTACGTACTGCACGCCGATTGGGTGCTGAACGTGCTATTCTTGTCTATCGTCGTTCAGAAGAAGAAATGCCTGCCCGTCTGGAGGAAGTAAAGCATGCCAAGGAAGAAGGCATTGAATTCATGACATTGCATAATCCTATTGAATACAAAGGAAATGAAAACGGCCGTGTGACACATATTGTATTACAGGTAATGGAATTAGGCCAGCCTGATGCATCAGGTCGTCGTTCACCGGTTGAAATACCGGGTAAAATAGAAACCATTGAAGTGGACGAAGTAATTGTGAGTGTTGGTGTTTCTCCAAATCCATTAATTCCACAGTCTGTACAAGGACTTGAAGTAACCAAATGGGGAACTGTAGTCGTTGATAATGACACCATGCAATCGGCTGTTCCTATTATCTTTGCCGGAGGTGACATTGTACGTGGTGGTGCAACTGTTATCTTAGCCATGGGTGATGGACGAAGGGCTGCCAAGGCTATGGATGAATGGCTTATGAATAGTAAGTAGTAGGTAGTAAATAGTAAGAAGTAAAATAAATGCGCTTTCCGGATATCCGGGAGGCGCATTGTTTGTATCGGGAGAAAGAGTCAGCATAGCTTAACTGGCCTTATAGTAGACTAATTTATAGAATTCACCACTTTCCATCAGATACACGTTGGCAATGTCTTCGGCAATGAACTTACCATTAAAGCAAAGGGTTTGTTCATGAAATCCTTTTGTGGAAGGAATCACATACAGACAGGCATAATTACCGGTTTCTGCCACCGTATTGTAATTATAAGTCAGGGTATTATCCTTCAGCACGATAAGGATATGGTTTGCTTTTGTCCAGCTTAATTCATTGGTTCCACTATTCAGGACATACAGGGTAAGATACGTTTTGTTGCCTGCATCATTTGCTTTACAAGTCAGTGGATAAATCCCTACCGTGTAGTTAATTGTTTTAGAAGCATTTGAAATCACTTCTAAATAAACAGGATCTTTGCTGGTAGTTTGCGCTTGCACGGTTATACAACATGCAGAAATCAAAAGTCCGAAAATGACATTTTTTGTTTTCATACAAATGGGTGGTTTGTGATTGTTAATAATACTTGACTTATTTTCAGAAGAGTATATATAGACAATTCATAGTCAACTACTCTTCAGGATTTCCAGTGCAGATGTAACAGATTAAATTAGTATTTGTTTAGTGAATCATGCTGTTTTTTTAAAATAATTTCGTTTAGAGCTCTTAAAGTGTAATATTCTACAAAATTTAGAACTTCCAGCTAATTATCGTCTTCACTTATCAAAACAAAAAAGCACCTACAAATTTGTAAGTGCTCTTTTGTTTAGGTAAGAATGGACGTTTTATTTTATATCCAGCTCATCCACCAGTCGTTTGGCTCCTCCTATTTTGTCCATAATAAACATAATATAGCGAACATCGACATTAATAGTGCGTTGCAAATCAGGTTCAAATACTATGTCCCCGCTCATTGCTTCCCAGTTGCCATCAAATGCCAGTCCAAGCAATTCACCTTTGGCATTAAAAATAGGGCTTCCGGAATTACCACCGGTAATGTCGTTATTGCTCAGGAAAGCAACATGCATTTCACCTGTCTTTTTATCCAGATATGCGCCATAATTATTTTCTACAATCGCTTTTTTGAGTTTTGGAGAGACATCAAATTCTTCATCACCCGGTACTTCTTTTTCAAGAATACCTTTTGTGGTGGTGTAGTACTTGTAATCCACTGCATCAGCAGGATGGTATCCGCCCACTTTTCCATATGTCAAACGCATGGTTGAATTAGCATCCGGGTACATGGGTTTTCCGGTTTCGGCAGCCATAGCTTTTATGCCGTTTTCGAACAGGCGTTCCGCATCCCTTATTTGATCCAGTGTTTTGGTATATTCACTACTCCGGATATTATCCATGGTTCTTCGTACATCATGGGAGAAAACAATGGCAGGATCTTTCGAGAAGTCAACTTTCTTATCCTTTATGGCTTTTGTAATCTTTTCGAGTGATGTAAAATTGGATTTATCAAACATATATTTTGCATACCTGGTATAATCGCCTTTAAACTTACGTTCAATCAGGGTATACACTTCGGGCAATGCATCTGCATCCACCGACTTTTTGTAGACATCCAGCATTGCTACCAGGGTGGCCTGATCGACTGCAGGGTAATAGTCTTTGTAGATTTCGGCAGTCTGAATCAGCAATGAGTCCTGAGGCAAGTTACTCCTAATCAGCCGATCTACCTGACTAGCGATACGGGGCATTTCAGCTCCGCTTATCAGCGCCTCCATTAAATAATTCATGGCACGATTGTAAGGATAGTTCCTTGTATAACCTTCTTCGAGTGTCTTCAATACGTTCTTATACTTAGCCTGACGTTCCGGGGAAGCGTTTACCCAGGTTGAAAAAGCTTTTTCCTGTTCCTGTTTTTCACCAATTGTTCCCAGCTTAATGATGGCTTTGTTCATGCCAATGCTGTTTTTCCAATAATTAGAACTACGTGCAAACTTGCTGGCATACGCTATATTAATTGCTTCATCCACACGCATAAACGAATGCCATACGTCCTGCTTGGCACCACGTACATCAATACGCGACTGGTTGGATGCTTTCATTCTATTGTTGACTCCCCATGAAGATAAATAACGTGTTGTCATTCCGGGATTTCCCAATATCATGGTATAATCACCCGGCACATAGCCCTGATTGGAAATGGTGGCAAAACGTTTTGGGGTATAGGGCACATTGTCCTTTGAATACTTTGCAGGCTTGCCATTCTTGTCGCTGTACACACGGAATACCGAGAAGTCTCCGGTGTGACGTGGCCACATCCAGTTGTCGGTATCACCACCAAATTTACCTATGGAAACAGGTGGGGCAAAAGCAAAACGTACATCCGTAAACTCTTCGTAAACAAACAAATAAAATTCATTCCCTGAATAGAAAGGTCTTACCTTTGCCGAATATGAATTTCCTTTTTCTCCTTCATTCTGAATGACTTTTATAATCGAATCCTGTTTATCAATCCGCTTTTTACCCAACAACTCATCAGGCAACTGTGAGATAATCCGTTCGGTCACATCCTGTATTTTTACCAGAAATTTCACTGATAATCCCGGTGAAGGAATCTCATCAGTCATTTTCTCAGCTGCAAAACCATCTTTCAGGTAATTATGCTCTACGGTACTGTGTTTTTGAATAGCTTCAAAACCACAGTGGTGATTGGTAAATACAAGTCCCTGGCTGGATACCATTACACCGGTACATCCGCTTCCAAAGATCACTACAGCATCTTTCAGACTTACATTTTTATCACTATAAATATCTTCGGCAGTCATAGTGAGACCCATGCCACTCATTTTTTGGATGTTCAGTTTCTGAATTAATGGCAGCATCCACATGCCTTCATCTGCTCTCAATCCGCTGAATAAAATGATTGTTAGCAGAATAATGAAAAGTTTTTTCATAAAATAATTTTGTATTGTTTGTTAGTGAGAAAGAAATCAGGAGGATAGAACCCGGAGACTACAATCTATTTTGTCTATTAATGTAATACAAATGTAGGAATTTTTTTTAATTTTTGCAAGTGCGGTTAACTTTGATGAGAAGCTACATATCCGGTTATCATGAAATGTTGGGAGCATCTCATCAGCAGGCATAAAAAAAGGTGAAATTACTTTCACCTCACTTTATCTAACACGGTTGAGCATTAAAACGAAAACGCTGCTCCGATCATCATATTGGTTCCCTGAACATCATAGCCATAATAATCCTGGTATTGATTATTAATCAGGTTGTTTATTTTTCCAAATACTGTAAGCCATTTTGTATATGAATAATTTACACCCAGGTTTATATCTACCTTGTCGTGCATGGCAATAGCCCTGTTGCCAATCTCGGCAAAACGAACACCTTCATAAAACACATTTGCCGATATAGTAAAATTCGGATTAATGCGTATATCGGTATTTAACTGAGCTTCATATTTTGGCATGTTCCACGCATATTGTTGATTTTCCACAGTCCATGAATTGTACGCCCATTTCAATTCTACATTCACCTTATTTTGAAGGTTGTAATTGGCACGGACACCCAGTTTTAATCTTCGGGCATTGTTGTAAACCACATTAAAGCGGTTGGTGTATATCACACTATCCGCTGCAGGCATAATGACAGGTGAATTGGCAGCTAACGAGTACCCTTTGTTTATAAAGAAATACTGATTGTCGATTTGTTTATAATCGACATACGCATCCAGCAGCAGGTTATAGAGTGTTTTCAGCTTAATGCCGGCAAAGAACTCAACAGGAGTATAGGTATTATTCAACCGTAAATCGGAATACATATACGGGTTTTCAGCAAATGTTTTATTCAGCGTATTCACTTCATAATCTCCGGTTAACCCTCCGTAAAAGGAAAGATATTGAGGAATTGCCTTCCATTCAGCACGTACATCGACCGAAGGATTACTGAATTTACCATGTTCAAACGACAGGCTTGTTTTCAGGCCTAACCGGACATTGTATTCCGGACGGTCAATGCTGTAATACGGATTCAGAGTCAACACGTTTTCCGCTTTCCAGTAATTGAATGCAGGTATACTTTTAGAGCTATACATCATGTTATACATGTCAACATCCAGCCCCATGCGATTCTTATTACTCGGGATGCTTAGCCCTGCCTGAGTATGAAACAGGTTTTCTGTCAATCCATTGTGTGAACTGAAGGACTGGTATTGGACTTCTGCCAGGTAATGCAGGTCTGTGGAGGTGGGTAACGAACGGATACCGGCCCTTGCATTAAACCGCCAGAACGTATCACCTATGGAGTCACCGGACAAGCCATTCAGCGTGTACAGCCTTTGTGTGCTATTTATCCCGGCACGATTTTTTTCCAGATAAAGGGAATTACCGTAATTCGAAGCCAACGTTTTTAAATTGATGACTGAATCCGCACCATTATAATTGTTTCCGTAATATTTTAAATACTCATGACCCCCACCTATTCCGACATACAAGTCGAAGTTTTCAAAGAGTTTGTCGAACGACAGGTTTGCTTTTGTTGCTGTATGCATTCTTTTTTCTTCAAAGGTACCCAGGTGGTTCAATGAAAAGTCAAGCCTCACATCCGTTGTATTTATTAGCGGGTAGGCAAAGTCGGCCAGTGTGTTTATATAATTGCCAAATCCAATCCGGGCATACCCGTTGTCGGTATATGCAGGCTTATCCGTTACCAGTACAGCTGCCGGCAAAGTATGGATATTATAACCTGCATTGAGGGGTAAATTGAAATTGCTGTATACGGCAGGCGATTTCTCTACATTCGGTTCCAGCACCTGTGGCATGGATTTGATCTTTCCGGCATCCTGTATCACCGGCCTGTATTCACGCTGCACCGATACACTCCGGTTAAGGATAGTATCCTGTGCCTGTAACGACAAGGTGGAAGTTATTAAAAACAATAGAACAGCAGTTACGTATTTTGGGGTTTTCATAAGAATTGTTGATTCGTTGAAGATATTCATATCAATTAATTATGGTTTGCTTTTCACGAAGGCTGATGGCATTCAGCCTGTCGGTGATCATTGTTTGTATTTCATCAGCAACGGTATAGTTTTTCTGCAAACTGATCAGGTACTGTTTTGCCTGAAAATCATTATTCTGCTTAATATAAACATCCGCCAGCAACACAAAACTCCGTGCCAGCCAGAACTGATGAGGGGTATTCTTTTTAGCAAAATCCATGACTTCCGTTTCTACTTCCTTCTGTTTATCCTGTTCGAAGTACACATTTGCCAGCAGGTATTTTGATTCTGCGCCATTAGCAGTACGTGTCTCTGCTGCCAGCACTTTCAGGTCGGCAGCGGCCTCATCAAGTTTCTTCAGTGCAAGGTAAGCCTTGGCACGGTTGTACAATGCTTCCGATTTCAATTCGGCATTCGAATGTGGATCAGCCATAATATCAGTCACAATGGTAATGGTAGTCTGATAATCATTCAGGAAGTTACTGCAACGCAATACGCCTAACCTTCCGATATTTTTATTCTCGGTAGTTTGTCCCACGGTTTGCAGTTCCTTGAAATAATTCAGTGCCGTGGCATAATCTTTCTGGTCGTACGCAATTCCGGCACAACGTATGGTAGCTTCTTCCGCATACTGGTTTCCGGTGATTTTCAGCAGAGCCTCATAGCTTTTAAGTGCATTTGCTTTATCATCCGTCCGGTAATAACTGTCGGCCAGGTAGAACTGGGCTGTGGTACAATATCGTCCACCCGGGCAGAACTTATTCAGGTAATTCTGCATTCCGTTGATAGCCTGTGGATAGCTGCCGTTCATATATTGTTTTTCGGAAGCAAGATACGATATGGAGTCTTCACGGCTGGCGGTTGAATTGCTGATCTTGAGTCCCAGCGTTTTGGAATAAGCCAGGTAGGTTGAAACATCATTCGTATCGATATACACTGTCTCCAGGCTTTCAAGGGCTGTGAATGATTCTTCCGTTCCGGGATAGTTGGCAATAACGTTTTTATACGCTGTAATTGCTTTGTCGTAATCTTTCACATTGAAATAGATCATACCTGTCTCCAGTGCTGCTTTTCGTGCCAGTTCGCTTTTAGGCTGGCTGTCGAGCAGGCGTTGATAGGTTTCAATGGCTTTCGTATTGTTTTCCATCATCAGATAAGCACGTCCCATTTCATACAGGGCGTCATCGGTATATTCCGATTTAGGATACTTTGTAATCAGATTCTCAAGCTTGGAAATCTTCGCAGTATAATTCTTCTGCAAACCTGAAACATAGGCCGACTGAAACAGGGCATAGTCGGCAGTATTCGGACTCACCGATGCAGCCTTGCTGTAATAGGCCTGGGCTTTAGCAAAACTCCGTGCATTGAAGTAACAATCACCGATACGGTTCATGGCGTCGGAATAGGTTGTTGCATTTTCATTTGATTCAGTGTCTACATATTTCAGGAACCACGTTAGTGCTTCTGAATAACTCTTTCTTGAGAAATAGGCATATGCCAGTGCATAATTGGCAATGGTGCGATTAATACCTGACCGGGAATACGGATTATTGAAATAAGCCTTTAAATCTTTAATGGCCAGTTCCGAGCGGTCGGTACGGTAATAACATTCAGCCCGCCAGTACATGCATTCTGCCGAATACTTCCCTGTCGAGGAGCTTTTCAGCGACAGGGTAAAGTATTCTATTGCCTTTACCATGTCATTCTGTGCAAAAGCCTCGGTACCGATCTGATAAATCAGGTATTGTTTTGTTTCTATCAGTTTGGCATTCGGTGATTTTATCTTTAGAATGGATTGGTAGGCTGCATCATAGTTTTTAGAGGTCATATATACGGACGCCAGGTAATCATAAGCCTTATCTGTATATTTCGAGTCTGGGAATTCAGTCAGGTATTGTTCAAATGCTGAAACCGATTCGCCAAAGGCTGAAGTAGTTTCATACGACGAAAGGGCATAATTAAACAACGCTTCTTCACGTACCGTTTTATTGAAATTAGTACGCAATGAAGCTTCATAAGCCAGGCGGGCATTGGTCATATCGTTCAGCCTGACATACGAGTTACCCAGGTGCAGGTAAGCATTCTCGGTCATTTCGTCCTTTTCTGTGGTTGTCTTCGACAAGTACTGGACAGCATTGATATAATCCTTAGTTTCGAAATAGGACATCCCAAGCAGGTACATATCATTTCGCAACACCTGTGGGAAAAGCTTTTCGTAGTTTCTCAGGTAGGTGATAGCTTTTGCATAATCCTTGTTTCGGTATGCCATTTCACCTGCAATGCGGTATACTTCGGCATTATTCTTATTGTCCGGATTATTCTTCAGCAGGCTATCGGTTCGTGTGCTCACCTGGGCATAATCCTTCTGGGCATAATAGATCTGCACAATGTAGTAGGGAACTATGTTCTTGTATGCCGGGTTAGTTTCCAGTTTCAGGAATTCGGGAAGTGCTTCCGCATAGTTTCCAAGGCAGTATTGTGCATACGCATAATAGTATGTAGCCGAAACATTATAACGGGTATTCATTACTTTCAATTCCTTGAAGATTGCCAGTGCCTCTGTATATTTTTTTGTTTCCACGCAGGCGTATCCTTTGCAAAACATAAAATCAACCCGTTGCTCCGTTCCCAGATGTTTTTCATTTACCTCGTTGAACCAGGTCATAGCTTTCTTATAATCTTTCTTTTCAAAAACCAGCGTTCCTATCATGGCATTGGTCTCATCCCAAAAAGGGGTTGAAGGATATAGCTCCAGGTAATTCTCCAGTTGTACGGATGCATCATCCTGCCGTAATTCAAAGGCATTGGCAGCCAGGTAATAGGTTGCTTCCATAATTTGTCCGGCCTGGGTAGGTTCTGTATTTTTCAGGTACTCCTCAAAGTTACGGGCCGAAGCAGCATACTTGTGCTCCGAATAAAGCTCTTTTCCCTGATTAAACAGTACATCGCGGTTCGTAAATATCAGGGTGTGCTGTGCAAGCATACCAACCGAGAAAAGAACGATTAATGCATTTAAAACAATTATTTTTTTCATCATAATTTCAAAATAATTCGTAATAATTAATTCATAATTTATAATTCATAATGCATAATTCAGTGAGATTCATAGTCAGGCTCCTGCTTGCTCATTGTCGCACTTATTCATAGTCCTCTTTTACGTGTTAGAATATTATCTTTTATGATTATCCGTAATATGTCCTGATGTAAATTCATCGTCCTAAATCCAACCGGTTTAAATGTTATATTAAAAGCCCTTATTTGTGTTTTCTTACCCTTCGTAGAAAACTAAACTATCCTCAGAACCCACCCTTATTCCCTTATTTTGTAGCATTTAGGGGTTGTTGATAAAGCTATATAAATTCTTCATAATCTTCAACAAATAAGGGAATAAGGGTTGGAGTTATGGTAATTTAATTTTCTACGAAGGGTAATAATAAAGAAAAATAAGGTTTTAAAATTCTTCAATTGCAACCTGACATATTTAATTTCTTCGGAATTATTTCTCTTATGCTTTAGGAGTTATTCCGGATAATCATATTATCTTTTCAACTTTCCTGTTTATTATTCCAAGAATATAAAGTATGCACCCAAATCAATTATTAATTCTTAATTTTTAATTATTAATTCTGTTTTATAAATCTTTTCACCGCTTTCCGTATTGAATTCAATCCAAACAGTTCCGGGTCTAATTCATTCAACGGAACAAAGAAACAGTCTGCCACATCATCGGAGGGTACAAGCTTTCCGGTATCCTCCAGGGTGCAAGCAAAGAACATATCCAGTGTAGGAACGGTCAATCCGCTGTATTCGTATTCATTGGGCAAAGAAAACATATATTTAAGCTCCGTAACCTTCGCCTGCAGTTCTTCGCCTATCTCCCGCACAATGGCTTCTTCCGCCGATTCTTGTTCGTCGACAAAGCCACCCGGCAAATCCAATGTTCCTTTAACGGGTTCTTTCCCCCGCCTGCAGACCAGCAGTTCACCGTATTCATTCACGATAAACGAAGCCACAGCCGCCGAAGCATTGACATAATAGGTAAAGCCGCAGCTCTCACAATGACTTGATTTCACGTTATGCGGAACAAATCTCTCCGATCCGCAGGCCGGACAGTATGTGAATAATGTAGAAAAATGCATAAGAAAAAAGTTAGGTTTACACGTCAGGCAAAGATACAATTTATTCACGACTGCTCAAATTAATTTCAGGCTGAAGGATATACAAATAGAACCTTAATCACAGCCAAACCCACGGTCAAAGGCACATTTTGTATCACAAACACCCCTGAATTCAAACTTTTCAATCGTTAATTCGTTTAATCGATATACTTAAAACGCAAAAAAGTGGACGTTCGTATATGAAATTCACATTCCTTTTGCTGGCTTTGTTAATAACTTTTATGTAAACAGTTTATATTATTGCGTTTAAAGAACTATTTTTGTAACAAAATTGAATAATATGAACCGTAAATTATTATTTCCGGTGGATGATGAGTCCAGTGACATTGTCAAAAGATACGAGCAATTCCTCTCTGGAACGGCACCCGGATACTTTGATGTGGAAGAGCTGGAAGCCATTATAGAATTCTACCTGCGCAAAGGCCGTACCAAAGATTGCACCAAAGCACTTGATCTCGGGCTTAAACTCCATCCTAACAATACCGCATTAAAAACCAAACGTGCCAAGATATACCTGGCTACAGGCGATGAATTAAAGGCATTCCGCATTCTGGACAAGCTGGCTGATTCGAACGACTACGAGGTTATCCTGCTTAAAATAGAAGTTCTTCTTAAACTTGAACGCAGTAAGGAAGCCCGCATCCTGACTGACAAACTGATGGCGGACGAATCGGACGATCTGGATAATGTATGCCTGGACGTTGCCTATATCTACCTCGGGCAGGGTGATTACCTTTCGGCATTAAAGCTTCTTGAAAAAGGAGATAAATATAATCCTGAAAATGTAGAATTGCTTTACGAATTAGCCTTTTGCTATGAGCAAAATGATGATTTTTCAAAGGCCATTATCGTCAATAACCGCATTATTACCATCGATCCCTTTGCCAATGAGGCATGGTTTAACCTGGGGCAATTGTATTTTGCACTCCAGGAATTTCCAAAAGCCCTTGAAGCTTATGATTTTGCGTTGGCTGTTGATCAAAATGACTCATTGTCTTGTATCCAGAAAGGGCATGTACTGTTCCAGCTCGATGAGTTTGAACAGGCCATCGATACCTACATGGAATATAAGAAGATGACTTCATTCAGCTGGCAGACCGATATCTTCATAGCCGAATGCTACGAAAAGCTGGAACGGTATGATGAATCAATTTTGTACTACCGGATGTCGCTCGACGCCCATACCGAGAACTATGATGCATTGACAGGTATTGGCATTTGTCTGCTTGAGCAGGAAAAGTATGTTGAAAGCATGACATATATCCGCAGAGCGTTGTCCATCAATGAAGAGGCTGCCGATTCGTGGGTCTACCTGGCTGAAGCGTATGTAGGACTGGAAGATATTGATAATGCTCTGATGGCGTATATCAAGGCCATAACCCTTGACCCCGACCAACCCGATACCCTGATGGCTATTGGCAATATATGCCTTGAACGTCTGGAATATGACCTGGCAATCAAGTATTACCTGGCTGCCGCAGAACTGGATGCTACCCTGGAATTTGTTGATTTATTTATTGCTGTATCCTATTACAAAAACGGGGATATCGACAAAGCAATCGTTTATCTACGCAAAGCCGTCAGTGAAAGTGAAACTGCTGCAGGGTTATTCCTCGAACTGTGTCCGGAAGCTGTGAATTTAAACCTGCTGGATTAAATTGTAATTATTCATAGAGCAAACTTTTTTATAAAATGAGCAAACCTTTTGTTGTCCGGGTAAACAACTATTTTTATCTGATGAGCAAACCTTTTGTTGTCCGGAGGACACAAAAGTGTTTTCTTAATGAAATTATAAGTAATGAATAGAATTTAATGATACATTTTTACTTCTGACCCCCAAGCCCCCAATCCCGATAGCTATCGGGAGGGGATGTAAAGACGTGGTATCTGAATTTTGTTTTACTATAGGAACTTCTTTGTTCCACTCTTAAGCCCCCATTTGGGGGTTTGGGGGTCAGAATCGCGAATAAAATTAAATATGATAAATTAATAATATTAAATATATCAATAAATATTATTATGTACTTAACACTCAAACACTCAAAAAGCTTTATAGGCTTCGAGGTTTGTTCAACATACTAACTTCTAATTAAGCACAATGTCCAGAAAAATCGTATTCGCTTTCTTTCTCTTTTTCTCCTTCACCGCCCTACAGGCAAGTCCTACAGATCTCACCGTTCAAAACCCGAAAGACACGCTTTCCATCATCCAGCATATAGAAGTATGGTACAAGGCCAACACCAATTATGCCAGCATTACTGCCCTGATGGCCTGCGAAAGTTCGATACTGCCCCTTCCCTCCGAAGTAGTCATTCCACCGGCTGTATACATAGCCATGGAGCCCGACAGCCATCTGAACATCTTCCTGATCATACTTTTTGGAACACTGGGAGCCATGATAGGTGCCTCGTTCAACTATTTCATGTCCAAATGGCTGGGCAGGTTTGTGATCTATAAGTTTGCCGACAGCAAAGTAGGCAAAATCTTCCTGCTAAGCAGCGAAAAGATTCAGAAAGCTGAGACTTTCTTCAATGAACATGGCAAGACATCTACCTTTATCGGCAGGCTGATACCCGTGATCCGCCACCTGATATCCATTCCTGCCGGACTGGCCAGAATGAATTATATCAGCTTCCTGCTATACACGGCATTGGGTGCAGGACTGTGGAACTGTGTATTGGCACTAATGGGTTATCTGGCACACGGGCAGCAGGAAATGATTAATAAATACAGCCACGAACTGTCGTATATCTTTATCGGCATCGGCGTTATCCTGCTCGTATGGCTAATTATGAAGTCCGTCAACAAAAAGAAACGTAAAGCATGAGGAAGTTTGGGTTAATCGGCTTGCCATTGGCACAATCCTTTTCCAAAAAGTATTTCACTGCCAAGTTCGAAGCCGAAGGCATTGATGCCAGCTACGAACTGTTCGAGCTGCAGGATATTGCCGAATTCACAGCATTGAAAGAGCATGGCGACCTGAGCGGATTAAATGTAACGATTCCGTACAAGGAAAAAGTGATGCCATTTCTGGATTATCTTGACGACACAGCAGCCGAGATAGGCGCTGTGAATGTGATTAAGTTTACCATCAAGAACGGTTTGGTAACCCTTAAAGGGTATAACTCCGATGTCATTGGGTTTGATGCATCACTCAGCCCGTTATTAAAACCATACCACCTTAAAGCCATGATACTCGGTACGGGCGGCGCTTCCAAAGCCATCGATTACGTGTTGCGTAAAAAGGGCCTGGAGACCATGTTCGTATCTCGTTTCCCAAAACCCGGCATGCTGACCTATTCGCAACTGACGCAGGATATCATGGCCGACTATCTGGTCATTGTCAACTCAACCCCTGTCGGCACATTTCCCAATTCAGATGCATGCCCCGATATCCCCTACAAATTCCTGACTAACCGCCATCTGCTCTTTGATGTGGTATACAATCCTGCCGAAACCCTCTTCCTGCATAAAGGCCGGTCACATGGTGCCACAGGTATTAACGGCGAAGGCATGCTTATCGGGCAGGCTGTTGCTTCGTGGGAAATATGGAATGAAGAGTAAGTAGTAAGTAGTAAGTAGTAGGTAGTAGGTAGTGGGTAGTAGGTAGTTATCGGGAGTCGCGATTTCCATATCGCGAATGTTCATCTCTTTTTAACGCTGACATCAGGTTATCCGGGACTCGCGATTTCCTTCTCACTAATTTATATTTCTCTTTAACGCTGTCATCGATTTATCCGGGACTCGCGATTTCCATATCGCGAATGTTCATCTCTTTTTAACGCTGACATCAGGTTATCCGGGACTCGCGATTTCCATATCACTAATTTATATTTCTCTTTAACGATGACATCGGCTTATCCGGGACTCGCGATTTCCATATCGCGAATTTCTACTTTTCTAAATTGAATCTTATTTCTATACCCAAGTATTGTATTTCGCGATATGGAAATCGCGAGTCCCGGATAACCTACTACCTACTACACACTAATTCATCATCGCGAATTTTCATCTCTCTTAATCACTGATATCGGGTTATCCGGGACTCGCGATTTCCATATCGCGAACTTCTACTTATCTAAATTGAATCTTATTTCTTCACCCAGTATTGTATTTCGCGATATGGAAATCGCGAGTCCCGGATAACCTACTACCTACTACCCACTAATTCATCATCGCGAATTTTCATCTCTCTTAATCACTGATATCGGGTTATCCGGGACTCGCGATTTCCATATCGCGAACTTCTACTTATCTAAATTGAATCTTATTTCTTCACCCGGGAATTATATTTCGCGATTATGGAAATCGCGACTCCCGATAACTACCTACTACCCACTACCTACTAATTCATCTTATGTATAAAGGGACTTTAATGAGCCCCTGTTGAGAATTTCCTGGGGGTTTCGAGGGGCTTACCCCTCGAAACCCCCAGGAAACCCCCAGGAAACCCCCAGGCAACCCCCAGGAAAGCCCCAACCAACCATGGACAGCTGAATACTCCCCCGGAATGAAATGATACTAAATTCAAGGAGGAAAAAGAATGAATCTGATCAGGCAAAATTCAGAAAAGAATGTGTAGTTTTGTGCATGCGTTTTGCCGGTCAGGACATGCCGGTTCATAGAAATCAGTGCAGACAACGTATTTCCTATTAAGAGATTAACCGGTTTATTCCAGAATGGGAAAAAGAACTGTCGTGTAACGGCATATCCTTACAATGATCATGTTACGCGGACTTGCAAAACGACAGGAACACGAACAACGACGTGCAGATTCTCTTCACTTACTCATTTTTACAATCATCATGCATTCTATGGAAACACTGGCCGAAAAGATAATTGCCTTTAACCGTGCACTGGACTTTACAGGGGTTCTGCCTGCCGGGATACGGATCATGAACCCATTCCGGGAACAGGAAGCGGTGATGGAAATATCGTCCGCCTTTTACCGGAAGTACTACAACGACAACAACCCCCGGCACCTGATAATGGGCATTAACCCCGGACGCTTTGGAGCAGGGCTTACCGGCATCCCGTTTACCGACCCGAAACACATCACCACTACTTGCGGCATACCCTACACCGGACCTATGGCGCACGAACCTTCCTCCGTATTTGTGTACGACATGATTAAAGCGTTTGGTGGTGAGGAGGCATTCTACAGCAAGTTCTATATCAGTGCAGTATGTCCGCTGGGGTTTACAAGCTTATCGGCAAAACCATTAAAGAAAACGCTCAACGATCCTGCTGACACATTGAGGTTTATCACCAAAAGCCGTGAGGTGAATTATAACTACTACGACAGCCGTGAACTGACATCAGCTATGATGGATTTTATGCTGGAAAGCCTGCAAACGCAACTCTCCTTTGGCGTGGAACGTGATGTCTGCTTCTGCCTGGGGACAGGAAAGAACGAGAAATTCCTGAATGAACTCAATGCCCGCCACCGGTTCTTCCAACGGATTGTGGCGCTGGAACACCCCAGGTATATCATGCAATATAAAGCGAAAACAAAACAAGCATATATTGACAAGTATATACAGGCATTCCGGCAGGTAACTTAAATATCAAAGTTTACAAGCCAATTTTGAGTATTGCCGTCCTGATCGTGTATCCGGACGGTTTTATTTTGTTTAAATAGACCATTCTTTTTGATTGTTTAAAACTATTTATCTTAATTGTATGAGGAAATGGATATTTGTTGTATTTTTGGAGGGTGAAATTAATTAGTTGTCATTTACAAACTTCAAAAGGAATTAGTCCAAATTGTCGATTCACTCAATCACTTGAATAGAAATGAGAAAAATAATTTTTGTAATATTGATTGCAATTGTTCCAGTTTTGAGCTTTTGCCAAATATCATTTGGTACATATGAATTCAGTTATGATTGGTATTGGAGAGGTCACACTACAGTATTTCTTGTTCTTAATAAAGATTATACGTATACGTTTAAGATGTTGGATGATGTTTCTGGTGAGCAAACAAAAGGAATATGGAAAATTCGTGGAACTGAAATACAATTAATTCCCTCAGTGATTCCTAACAAAGTAAAAATAGATCCTTTCAAAACTGAAAATAAAAAAACCAACATAATTGAAACTTACATAAACCACAAACAGAAAAAAGGAATCAAAATAGAAGTTTATTCGTTTGGTAACCATAAAACCTATACTTCAAATTTAAAAGGGCAGATTTGCTTTATGCAAAATTATGACAGCTTAAAAGTCACGGTAGAGAATAAAAAATATACAATTCACGAATCCAATAATTTTTCCTTTTCACTCTTAAGGATCTATATCGAAACTCAATACAAAGATTTAATTTACAGAATGCTGGGGACAGACAGGATAAAAATCATCAACAATAAACTATCAATTACCTATAAAAGCGAACGACATAAAAAACAGATAACAGAGTTTTTTAAAAGCGTAAAGTAAGAATTACTCAGAATTATTCTAAGTTTAATATACTTAATTATGGCCTTTATAGTTCAAGTCAATCTCTAATACATCGTTCGTGCCTACGGCACTGGGGGCTGGGATTGTGGATCCTTTTATCCCGGGGTTAAAACCACCGGGTTATAATATACTTCATGCCTACGGCATTCATTGGCACTATATACAAGTTTGTCAGAGATAATAAGAAACTTTCGATATTGTTACCAGGCAATTCTTTTCATTATAAAGATGAAAATAAAAAAATAGATTATAAATAACTGGAAATATATAAGCGATACAAAATGATTAACAACTTATGAAAAAAATTCAGCTAATCTTACTGATTTCAGTTATAGCATCCTCGATCTATTCACAACCGTATATTATGAGGACAAAAAATGATTCTGTATTTTACATCTCAAAAAATGGATTCATAACTACATGCCCACGTAAAAAAGCAGAAGGATACTCTATCAAACATTTCTTTAACCCCGTTCAGTATACAGATAGTATTTACTATTTGCAATCGGGAACCATCATGGCGGGATATGAAAAATATGATATAAAATATAAAAATGGCAATTCAACAGTCAGCGCCACTATTCCTGTTAAAAACGGCAGGTACGAAGAATGGTATATCAGTGGAGAAAAAAGAGTTTCCACGTTTTATACCAAAGATAAACTCAATGGTAATTTCACTGTCTTTTACAAAAACGGGAAAATTAAAAGAACAGAGAAATGGAAGGAAGGGCTGTGGCAGGAAGGGGAATGTTTTGATGAACTAGGCAATAAAACCGAATATTGTTCTTACCAGGAAATGGCTGAATTTATCGGAGGTTTACCAGCTTTGTATGATTTTATAGGCCATGAATTAAAATACCCCTTATACGCTCAATACAATGCTATTCAAGGTGTTGTTAAAGTTCAATTTATAGTGGAAGCAGATGGGTCGATAACGGATGTGAAAATTAAAAACGGAATCGAAGAAAGTCTAGATAAAGAGGCTTTGCGAATAGTCAATTCAATGCCTAAATGGAAACCTGCCAGGTTTGAGGGAGTACTGGTTAAAATGGACTTTTCTTTACCAATAAGGTTTACGCTTGAATAACATGCTCACTATCAACTATTTGGATTCTCATATTGATTGGGATTTAACCGATGATTGGGTTTTTATATCGATAATGCCTCTTGCATTTATGCGACAGAATAAACAAGTTCCGGAGAAACGACCGATATTGTTTCAATGGAATTTATTCCGTTGCAGGAATAATGATGTTATTGCAATGGTATTTATTCCGTTGCAATATGAACAAACAATGTTGCATCAATGAATTTATTCTGTTGCAATGTGATCAAACAATGTTGTAGCAATGGAATTTATTCCGTTGTCATATGAATGAACGATATTGTAGCAATGGAATTTATTCCGTTGCAAATGATCAAACGATATTCAAGCAATGGAATTTATCCTTTAACAAGAGGATTGACATGGTCCGTTCAAATGTGGAAAGTAAAGTAAAAAAGTGCACACTTACTGATCACTGTTACGTGGAAGGGATGAATGAGTTTGAGACAACTAAAAAAAATAATTAACATTCTATGCAAACAAGGATTCCAATACTATTATTCGTCTGTTTCCTTTCTTTTAGTTGTGTGGACTATGTGAAAGTTATAGAGTCAAAAACCCGTATTGCTTTCGTGGAGAGATTTGATAATGACTCAAATAAATGGAAACAAGTTCACAGTAAAGAGTTCTTAGTAGAGAATACGGAAGGATTTTTGCATATTGAAAAGTTTAAAAAGAACAGAGTGAGCAATGGTTGTTTGTGGTATCACAGAACATTTGACTGCCTAAATACCAGTAAAGATTTTGAGATTTCATTTGATGCGAAATTTATAAGTTTTGATGATATATATAATGCCTTGGATATACAGTGGGGAAATCTGGATAGTGTTTCATACCAGTTGTCGGTATGTACAGATGGCAGATTAAGTCTCAAAAAGTTTGACAGATTTGCTAAAACACGATGGACCAATATCGCCTCAAATGAAAGTCCGGGGTTAGTCAGGTTTAATGATTTCAATCGGATTCAGATCATACAACTCAATAAAAAATGTGTTATTTTTGTAAATAAGATACAAGTATTCAAAGAGAATATCGATTGTGAAGGAAATCAAATTGGGTTTCAGGAATGTCTTAGAGTTTCATGGGCGTTTGATAACTTAGAAATCCGGTCACCGATTACAGACGGGCGTATATGACCAGTATGCAACAAGAGAAAGAGAGGGGTTGACTGTTATCCCCCGGGGTTAAAACCACCGGGTTATAATATACTTCATGCCTACGGCATTCATTGGTAATATATATAAGTTCCGGAGGAGCGAACGATATTGTAGCAATGGGATTTATTCCGTTGCATATGAACGAACGATATTGTAGCAATGGAATTTATTCCGTTGCAAAAAAAGGACGTTATTGTTACAAAAGAATTTTAATAAGTTTACAAACAAAACCTTAAACGATTATGGAAAAAATGTTAGACGCAAACGGGCAGGAGGAACTATGCCTGAGTGAAAAGGAGATTTTCAGGAAGATATGGATGTCACCGCGCAAAGTATTTAAATTTATCAATGACTCGAACTATAATGAGTTAACAACCGTTTTATTGATTTTTGGAGGGATTGCAAGTACGCTGAATAATGCCTCAGGCAGAAATATAGGCGATCATGTACCGTTGTGGGCTGTGCTGATAGCCTGTGTGTTTGGAGGAGCTATTTTTGGATGGATATCCTTTTATATCTATGCGGCTCTTCTTAGCTGGACGGGGAAATGGCTGAAGGGGGTAGGGAATACAACATCATTACTGAGAATGATGTCATGTGCCATTATACCTTCGCTTATTATTATCCTCCTTTTTATTTTACGAATCATCCTGTATGGCAACGAAGTATTCCAGAGCAATTTTGATATATATGGCAAAGGTACACTCACCATCATGGTATACGCGTTTACAGCCTTTGTAGAAGTAGCCATTGGTATCTGGACATTAGTCATCCTGGTTATCGGAATATCGGAAGTACAGAAACTATCAATATGGAAATCGATCCTGAATATGATCTTACCGGTGATAGTGCTTATTGCGGTGTATTTAATGGTTTCAGCTTTGGCATTTATCATACGCGAATTATTGAATTAAAATAAATACAGCTGCAATTCTGACCGTCACGTATGGCAACCTAAATCCCGAAGCTACTGAGAATGGATGTTGAAAGGAATAAGGAGCCGTGAAGTGCCCGCAAAGTAAAACCTCTTAACCCACTATGACTGTATGAAAAAAATAATTTGTATAGCCTTTCTGATTTCGGTCGTAATGTTGAATACTACCGGTACCAACAATAAGATACGTGTACCCGGAGATTTTAACCTTGCCACTATCCGGCAAACCAGCGAAGAGATTGAAGGGACTTTCATTCCACCGAATGGAGGCTTCAACCTGTTTAAAAAGCAGGTATTATCCTATCAGCATAAGGGTCTGGTTTCCATTCCGGCTACTGAGAAACTTGTCGATAAGTATCTGAGCACTTTCTCCGATTCGGATAAGGATTCTGTTTTTGTCCTGTTTGGGAATGTATTCTATACCCATTTGAACCGGTTCAATGATTCGCTTGAAATAAACTATAAAAGCATGCTTGAGCGGATTGACCGGAAAATAAGTGATCCTGAGATAACAGATTTTACAAGTAGTCTGGATCAGTGTGGATTAATCCTGTTACGTTCGGAAGGTATGTACTATGTGGATGAAAAAGACGACTATTTTTACAATTTATTTAAAGACAGGGTATCCCGCGCCATGACAGAATATCTAAAATTCAGGAAAAAAGAACTCAAAGAGGGTTTTTCGAATGATGCAGGATTAATCATTACATTCAACCAGTTGTATCATCGCGTATTAACCTGGGAAAGCTTTAACACCCGGTATCCTGATTTTGTGAACCGAGAAGAGACTCAAAATTACTATACGACCTACATGTCGACCTTACTAACCGGCATGGATAATTCCCCGACATTTGATTATGATACGGGAATATTATTCCCCGAATTAAAGAAATTGTACAGTAAAATACGATCACGGCATGATTCGCTGAATTCAACGGGTACGATAAAAGAGTATTATGAACTATTAAAAAACTCCGACTATAAAGAACCTGCTGAAATGGATACATTCCTAAAAAAGCATGAGTTGTTTTCAATGAGAGGGGTACAACCTGATACCCGATAAAATATTAGACATTGAATGTATCCCTATGCAATTTTAAAGAATCCTTCGGGCAAAAATAAGATTCTTATTAAACTCTATAAAAAGGTATATTTATCAGCAATGAAAACAGAAATACTAACCCTGGCATTTTTTGTACTTATCTTATTCTCTGTTGTAAAAGACATCTATACACGTATAAATTTCAATAAGGAAATTGCCCGGAATAGAATCATGATATTAAAGCACAAAGACTTCAAAACCTATTCTATCGGTAATTTATTTCTTGGATTCTTCATTATCCTGTTAGAAATGATGAGATTCAGGAGCCAGACGGATGCATTGAATTATCTGGCAATGTTGTGCGTTGTATTAATCAATATTGTTGCAGTATTCAAATTAACAAATTATTCAGCAATTGGAGAAGAAGGCATCTGGATAGATAGTAAAAAGTTTAAATGGGGAAATATTGAATCGATAAGTAAAAATGAATACGGATACAGCATTCTTGTCAAAAACACGGATCACAGGATTCCTTTCAGTGAATTTGAGAATGAAACGGAGTCAAAAAGATTATTCAGTGATGGAATACGAAGATATAATAAAATTGATCCCACAAAAATAAAAATATAACAATCTAATTATCTGGAACCATAGTGTGTTGCCTTATGCAATTCAGAGAATCATTCGGGCAATATACTGATTGATTGGATGGAACTAAAATATGCTGATTGATTGGATGGAACGAAAAGAAGTAGTGCGTAGCAGAATCGAACTGCTATTGTCGGATTGAGGAACCGAACTCCTAACCATTAGAGGAACGCACCATGGTATTTGTCCTGAATAAATATGGACATACAAAATTAGGCATTTTACCGCTGTAAACAACATTTTATCCCTGTTAATTTGGTGTTATTTACCATTGATTAAAACCATAGGAGTGAGGTATTGTTCATTTTAATAAACCTGAATATTTATTTGTTGGATAAAACAGAATAAAAACCTATTAAATTTGAAAGAAATATACGTAATTAATAATTAAAAATTAAGAATTAAAAATTATAAGGACACTGAAATGAAAGCTTTTGCAGATGAACAAATAGATCGTTCAATATCTACGATTACTTACTTGTAAAATTCAGTACCTTTGAGCATTCAAATCAGAATTAACAGAAACCGCAAGTTCCGTAGGAACGACCGATGTTGTAACAACGGGATTTATTCCGTTGAGGATGGCACTGAGGATGGCAATGAGTATGACACTGAGGGTGGTACTGAGGATTGCACTAAAACGATAAAAGATGAAGAACAACACCCAGATAAAATGCCCGAACTGCGGCACATCAATCGATGTACAGGATATCCTGGCTCATCAGTTGGAAGACGAGATCAAGCAGAAATACCAGAACCAGCTGGCTGAAGAAAAGAAGAAATACGATTCGGAAGTGGATGGGCTGAACAGGGCTAAGGAACAGTTTGAGCTGAAGAAGAAACAGGAAAACGAGCTTTTCCAGGATAGGCTGGAGAAACAACTGAAAGAGGACAGGAAGGCCATCGAAGAAAAGCTGAAACAAAGATTCAGGGAGGAGCAGTCCGAACAGTTTAACGCGTTGCAGAAAGAACTGAACGAGAAATCGGAACAGGTAAAAGAACTGAACCGCACAAAGGCCGAGATTGAAAAGCTGAAACGGGAAAAGTCGGAATTAAAGGAAGTAGCGGAAGCGGAAGCCCAGAAGAACCTTAGCGAAACCCTAATTACTGAAAAAGAAAAGATCCGGAAACAGGAGGAAGACCGGAACGAGTTGCGCTTCAAGGAACTGCAGAAACAACTGGAGGATCAGCGCAAACTGACCGAAGAAATGAAGCGAAAGCAGGAACAGGGTTCCATGCAGCTGCAGGGAGAAGTACAGGAACTGGCCATCGAGGAATGGCTGGCATCACAATTCCCGCTGGATACGATCGATGAAATAAAGAAAGGAGCCAGAGGGGGCGATTGTATCCAGATAGTCAATACCAGGACCGTGCAAAATTGCGGAATGGTGTACTACGAAAGCAAGCGCACCAAGGATTTCCAACCAAGCTGGATAGAAAAATTCAAGGCCGATATCCGTGAGAAAGGGGCTAACATCGGGGTGCTCGTTACTGAAGTCATGCCCTCGGATATGAGCCGCATGGGAATGAAAGAAGGCATCTGGATATGCAATTACGACGAATTCAAAGGGCTGTGCTCGGTATTAAGGGAATCGATCATCCAGTTGAGCATTGCCATCAGTTCGCAGGAAAACAAGGGCGACAAAATGCATATGCTCTACGATTACCTGACAGGAAATACCTTTCGTCTGCAGGTGGAAGCCATTGTGGAAGGCTTTACCCAAATGAGGATCGACCTGGAAAGCGAAAAACGCGCCATGCAGAGTATTTGGAGAAAAAGAGAAAAACAGATTGAAAAAGTGACGGTAAACACCATTGATATGCATGCCTCGATTAAAGGAATTGCCGGGAATGCCATCCAGACTGTGAAATTACTGGAACTGCAGGAACCGGAGACCGGGACAGAGGAAATAGAATAAAATCGTTTGATCTGTTGAAATAGGTGTTGCCCAATGCAGTTTAAAAGTCCGTTAGCTAAGTGAAGTTACAATACAAAAACAGAATAAAAGCTATCGGAAAAATCATTGCCTGGAATTGGATCTCACCGGTTCCTCACATACAGCAATATGATTTTAATGGAGTCGCTATCGACTCCTTTTTTGTATAATAATAGAATCATCCAATATAAATAAGACATTTAATCATATAGAAGTCAATAAATTGCCAGACACAATATGACTTTCCGAAAAGATGACATTCATGCCAGTTTTTAATCAAGCAGCAACAATAAAATGCTACTATAAAAAACAGGCATATCCCGCGAACAAAAAACACACAATCTCTGTTCTATTATAGTTTCGATTAAAAATATACAAGAACCTCTGATATATGTTAGCGGTTATTTTTTTATTGATCCGGGTATCTACCTACTTTTGGATATTTTCATTTTGCAGATTAAAATAATCCTGATATGAATCAGGACATAACGCACCTGTTTTTGAGTAAAAGATAATTTTACCGGGCAACAGCGGATCTGAAGACCGGGCAACAGCGGCATTGAAGAAAATAAATCACCTAAAAATCAAAGAAAATGAAAAAAGTAATTTTTGCAATCGCAATCTTAATGGGCCTCTCTGCAGCAGCAATCGCCCAGACTTCGTCAACCAAGATGAAGAGTGACAAAGAGAAAACGGAAATGAAAATGAAAATGAAGATGAAAGATGGTGTGATGATGGTAGACAACAAAATGATGGTATGTAAAGATGGCAAATGCACAGCCCTGAAGGAAGATTACAAATTCGCTGATGGAAGTAAAGTTTCACCAAAAGGAGTAGTTACAAAAGCCGATGGGAAAACCATGAAAATGATGAATGGGTACGAAGCCAATAAAAGTGGAAAAATGGCAATGATTGCTCACGGAGAAATGGGTCATGTATGCGGACCTAAATGTCCAATGAATAAGAAAATGTAATTATTAGTTGACTGGTTAATTGGTTAATTGGTTAATTAGTTAATTAGTTGATTGGTTAATTAGTTGATTAGTTAATTGGTTATTTCGTAAAATAGTTTAATTGTAATAAAAAAAAATCCCCGGCAAGTTACGTGACTCACCGGGGATTTGTAGTTAAAGAGTTTGAAGGGTTTGAAAAGTTTGAAAGTTTGAAAGTTTGAAGGGTTTATAGCTCACAGAAGTTATCTTGCATATTTAAACGTTGATGTAGTTATTCTTTCTTTTATTCCTCAAATAGAAATGCAACTCTTCAAACTTTCAAACTTTCAAACTCTTCAAACCCTTCAAACGACACCTTACTAGATTGAAAGTATTTGAAGAACGCCTAACAAATTCTCATTTACAGGCTTATCATCTTTAATGGCTTTGGTAAAAGGAATATGTACGATCACGTCGTTGACAATACCAATCATGATACTGCGTTGTTCGTCCATCAATGCATCGATTGCAGCTACTCCCATGCGGCTTGCCAGAATACGGTCGTATGCAGAGGGTGAACCTCCACGTTGTATGTGTCCGAGGATAGTAACACGCACATCATATTCAGGATGTTCAATGCGCATACGTTCGGCTAATCCGGTAGCACCACCGGTAATATCACTTTCGGCAACAATCACAATGCTGCTGTTTTTTGATTTACGAAAACCATTTTTAATAAGCTCTTCCAGTTGATCCACCTTGGTTTCACGTTCAGGAATAATAGCGGCTTCTGCTCCCGAGGCAAGAGCGCTGTTTAATGCAAGAAATCCTGCATCACGCCCCATAACTTCGATAAAGAACAGGCGTTCGTGCGACGAAGCAGTGTCGCGGATTTTATCAACCGCCTCAATAATGGTGTTCAATGCTGTATCGTATCCAATGGTTGAATCGGTTCCGTACAAGTCATTATCGATAGTTCCCGGAAGGCCGACAATCGGCACATTAAATTCCTGGGCAAAGATACGAGCTCCGGTAAAAGTCCCGTCACCACCAATCACAACCAAAGCATCAATTTCTTCTTTCTTCATGGTCTCAAAGGCAGTTTTACGGCCTTCAATAGTATGAAATTCCATACAACGGGCAGTTTTCAGGATTGTACCTCCCTGTTGGATAATATTACTGACATTCTGAGTCTGAAATTCTTTAATTTCACCTGTTATTAACCCTTTGTACCCTCTGTAAATTGCTTTCACCCGAATACCATTGAAAATAGCAGCACGCGTTACCGAACGAATTGCTGCATTCATTCCGGGAGCATCTCCACCCGAAGTAAGTAAACCAATACATTTAATTTCGTATTTCATTTTTTTCCTTTTATATAAACGAATAACCTAATTTCTTTTTATTTATTTTCCGGGTTTAAAGCCAGCTCATTTAATTTATCAGCCACATCCTCCATGAGCCAACGGGGGGTGGAAGTAGCACCGCAAATACCGATCTTTCTGGTAAGATCAAGATGTAACTCAGTTACTTCGTCGGCTTCTGTGACGAAATATGTATTGGGATTTATTTTTTTACTGTGTTCATACAGTACTTTCCCATTCGAACTTTTCTTACCGCTAACGAAAATGACAATATCATTCTTCTTTGCAAAGGTAGTAATATTTGGAATTCTATTAGCAACTTGCCTGCATATAGTGTCAGAATATTCGAAATTGGCATCATTTACTATCTTTTCGGATAAAGTAGATACCAAATGATTAAATCCATCAAGCGATTTGGTGGTTTGAGAAAACAAACTTATTTTCCTGGAAAAATCGAGCTTGCTTAAGTCAGCTTCACTTTCAATAACAATGGCTTTTTCATCAGTTTGTCCTACTAACCCGTTCACTTCAGCATGTCCTTTTTTGCCATAAATGACTATTTGAGTATCATCACCGGGAGCAGCCAGGTAGGCTTTCTTAATTCGTGACTGTAATTTAAGCACTACAGGACAGGAGGCATCAATCAGGGTCAGGTTATTTTTTTTAGCAATCTGATACGTAACCGGAGGCTCGCCATGGGCACGTAATAATACTTTTGCATCGTGAAGCAGTGCAAACTGCTCATGATCGATAGTTAACAAACCAAGTCGGGTCAATCGCTCCACTTCCTGTCCGTTGTGAACAATATCTCCTAAGCAATATAAGGTTTCCCCTTTGGCCAGTTCTTCTTCAGCAATTGAAATTGCCTTAACAACACCAAAACAGAATCCTGATTTTTTATCAATTTCTATATTCAACATGATATGAATTTGCAATTTGAAATTCAAATTTCATTAATGAAAGATATTTCAATACTCTACAAAGGTACAAATCATAAACTATTAAAACGTTTTTTCAATAAACAAAGTTCTTAATAACATGCTCTGCACTTCGCGTGAGAGATGCGAATTATCGATTACAACAGCATCATCAGCTTTACGCAAAGGACTTTCAGCACGGTTTTGGTCACGATCATCACGTTCTTTTACATTAGCCAGTACTTCATCAAAACCAGCCTTCTCACCTTTAGCTGCCATTTCATCAAGACGCCTTTGAGCCCTTATTTCAGGTGAAGCAGTAAGGAATATCTTCAATCCGGCTTCAGGAAATACCACGGTACCAATATCACGGCCATCCATAACAATTCCTTTCTTTTCGCCCATAAGTTGTTGCTGGCGTACCAATTCACGCCGTACAAAGCCCAGGGTACTAACCCGGCTGGCTCCATTAGCCACTTCCAATGAACGAATGTCTTTTTCAACATTTATTCCGTTTAAATAGGTTTCGGACTTACCTTCAGCATTTGCTTTAAAGTCGATCTGTATGGATTCAATCTTCTTTTCCAGTTCCTTTACATTGATATCTGTATTGGTCATCAACCCTTTTTGAATACAATAAAGCGACACGGCACGGTACATAGCCCCTGAATCGACATAAATATAGCCCACTTCAAGGGCTAGCTCTTTGGCCATGGTACTTTTACCGCAAGATGAAAAACCATCAATGGCAACAATTATTTTACGCATGAGTAATATTAAATTATAGAATATTTGCCGGTTACAACCTGAAATCTTTAAGTGCAGTGCTGATAGAGAACTGGTATGCATAGTTGCCCACCTGGAATTGAGTCATCCCGAACCCAACATGAAATTTATACAACTTGATGCCACCACCGAATGAAAAGCCTGCACCGCTTTTGAAGCCAGACATAGTCATTTCCTGTTGTCGACGGTCATTATATGCAACAGTGAGATAAAAATTCTTAGAAGGGACAAATTCAGCAGCAATAATCGCATGTCGGAAAGCCATATCGGCAAATCCGATTTTCTTAACGGGTGCTATGCCGGTAGTATTATCTGTCGGTTGGTTGGTTGATTCGTAACTCAAATCCCAGTGTTGCAAATTATCCAATGTCAAAGAAAAACGAAGCGGTGCATGCTTAAACTTCTTTGAAACACCCAACTGGATATCAAATGGCAACGGTTCCAGATGCTGAACACCGTCTTCGGAATAATATCCTTTTAACTGTGTTCCCATGTTCTTTAAAACCAATCCGGCAGAAAATAAACTGGCTGAATCATTATAACTAACACCCGCATCCATAGCCACCCCATAGCTGGTATAGGTTTCATACACTGAATAAACTGGCTTTAAAGTTGCACCAACAGTAATTTTATTGGTTATCGGGCGTCCATACATAATGTACAATGCCATATCTTTAGCCGTAAATTCTCCTATTACCTGATTTAACTCGGTTGTTTGTTTAAAAACGCCATAGTCAATATACTGGATTCCGAAGGCAAAATAATTTTTATCCCCAAAGTTCCGGCCATAAATAGCTGAACCAAATTTAATATCGGCCAGGTAATTAGCCATATTAAGCCCAATCACATTGTTTGTTTCGGAAGTTAGCAAGGCAGGATTCTGGAACGCAAAGTTTATATCGTTGTCATGCAAAGAGACATTGATACTCCCCAAAGCAGCTAAACGGGATGACACGGGTAAATCAAGGAATTTATAAACTCCGGTTCCTGCCTGAGAAAAAGCAAGGAACGAGACAGTTACTGACAGAAGTAGTATAAAAAATCTTTTTATCATTAAAATCTTTTTATTGTAAACGAAGAATTTAAGTTGTAAAAATGATTTTGCAATCGATTTTCTCAAAAAAACACCCAAAGATACACTATTTTTATGGTCTGTAAGTATTGAAATAAAATTTCTATTTGAGTAAACGGTAAAAAAGTGTAAAATAATATCTTACAACCAAAAAAAAATATCAAATCATGAATTTTGACCCTTCAACTAAGAAAAATTACTTTTTTTGTCTTTGATAAAATGTACATTTGAAAAAATATAGTACATTTGTTTGATTGAAAATCAGCTGGTGATACGACATTTCAGTAATATGAAATTACTCAACTCTATTCGATCAGTTTATACATCAACGAACAAATAAACGGTTTACTTTAAAATTGTTTTAAGTTGCTGTTTTTAAATCAAGTTGGCTCAGATATTTAAAAGTACTGAAATCATTCATTTTTAATTTAAAATCCAACTAACACACACAAACAGGTTGGATATACCAACCATTTTTTTTGAAAAAGAACAACTATGAAAACAGAAATATACGAAGAAAAAGCAGTATTGGTAGGGGTGATAACCCAAAACCAAAAGGAAGAGAAAGCTAGGGAGTACCTTGATGAATTGGCTTTTTTAGCTGAGACAGCCGGTGCTTCACCCGAGAAACTATTTTTCCAACGTCTCGAATTTCCAAACCCAAAGACTTTTGTTGGCCCTGGAAAATTAATTGAAATAAAAACCTTTGTTGATGAGAACGAAATAGGGGTAGTAATTTTTGACGATGAATTATCACCCAAGCAACTTCGAAATATAGAAGCCGAATTACAGGTGCTTATTCTCGACAGAACCAGTCTTATTTTGGATATTTTTGCTAAAAGAGCACAAACTGCGAATGCAAAAACTCAGGTAGAACTGGCACAATGCCAGTATATGTTGCCTCGATTGACACGTCTCTGGACGCACCTTGAACGTCAGCAGGGTGGTATTGGAATGCGTGGTCCGGGTGAAACGCAGATAGAAACTGATCGACGCATTATCCTGACTAAAATTTCGTTACTGAAAGAGAATTTAAAAGACATTGACAAACAAATGACCACGCAACGTAAGAACCGTGGTAAAATGGTGCGTGTTGCACTGGTAGGGTACACCAATGTGGGCAAATCCACCTTGATGAATTTAATCAGCAAATCAGATATCTTTGCCGAAAACAAACTATTTGCAACACTGGATACCACGGTAAGAAAAGTAATTATTGACAATTTGCCTTTTTTACTCTCCGACACTGTTGGATTTATCCGTAAGTTGCCACATCATCTGGTTCAATCGTTTAAATCAACTCTCGACGAAGTGCGTGAAGCTGATTTATTACTTCATGTGGTCGATGTATCCCATTCTAATTTTGAAGAGCAACTGGAAGTTGTAAACCAGACACTTCAGGAAATTGATCCGCAACAAAAGCCAATGATTTTGATATTTAATAAAATAGATGCTTTTGGGTATACCCCGAAAGAAGAGGATGATTTGGCTCCTATAAAACGTGAAAATATAAGCCTGGAAGAACTTAAAAAGACTTGGATGGCTAAAATGCACGACAACTGCATCTTTATTTCAGCAAAAGAAAAGCTGAACATAGATAGCCTGAAAGAAATGCTTTATGAAAAAATCAAAGCAATCCATATCGAACGCTATCCTTACAATGACTTTTTATTTCAAAATTACACTGACATCGAAACAGAATCTGAGGAATTAACTCAAAGATAAAAACTAATTTATCACCACATGACAGATTATCGTGCTCTCAACGACAAAGAAATTGCTACCTTAACTGTATACGGCTGTTCAGCTGAAAACTGGAAAGAAGTTCAGGTTACTGAAGATTTTTCACCTGCATTTATCTCCAATGTTCATTTTTCAGGTGCTGTATTTTTAGGTAATTACCTAAAAGTTTTTGAATTGTCCGGTGGATTAAAAAAACATTCCGGAATATATAATTGCATCCTGCATAATTGTACAATTGAAAACGATGTATTTATCGATGAAATCCACAATTACATTGCCAATTACAGAATTCAGGAAGGTACCTATATTGAGAATGTCAATTTACTGATAAATGACGGACAGTCTTCATTTGGGAATGGTGTCAAAGTCCCCGTTATGAACGAGGGTGGTGGTCGTGAAATACCTATTTTTGATTACCTGTCTGCTCCACTTGCTTATATCCTGACTCTATACCGTCATCGGCCGACTGTTATTCAGAACCTGCAAAAAATGATCGACAATTATGCAAAAACATTACAGTCGGATAAAGGAACTATTGGAAGAAATGTCAGGATTGTAAATTGCGGGAGCATAAAAAATGTTCGGATTGGTGATTTTGCAACACTTGAAGGGGCATCCCTGCTCGAAAACGGATCTGTAAACAGCAGCGAATTAGCTCCTGTGTTTATTGGATCGGGAGTGAAATGCAATGACTTTATACTTAGCTCAGGAGTGTCAATATCAGACTCAACACTGGTCTCCCGTTGTTTTATTGGCCAGGGTTGCATTATGGGAAAACATTATTCAGCACTTGACTCACTTTTTTTCTCAAACTGCCAGGGAATGCATGGAGAAGCTACTGCTATATTTGCCGGACCTTATACAGTTTCCCATCATAAATCCAGTTTGTTGATTGCAGGTATGTTTTCTTTCCTAAATGCCGGTAGTGGCTCAAATCAAAGCAATCACATGTATAAGCTTGGACCAATCCACCAGGGGATATGCGAACGTGGTGCAAAAACTACCAGCGATTCATATTTGTTATGGCCGGCTAAAATCGGTGCATTCACGTTGGTTATGGGTCGCCACATCAAGCATTCGGACACCTCAGATTTACCGTTTTCATACCTGATTGAAAACGCTACAGAAAGTTATCTGGTACCTGCCGTAAACCTGCGAAGTGTTGGAACAATTCGTGATGCACAAAAGTGGCCTAAACGTGACAACCGGAAAGATAGCCACAAATTGGATCCAATAAATTTTAATCTATTGAGTCCATACACCATTCAGAAAATGATGAAGGGTGTGGAAGTATTGAAAAACCTGCAACATATTTCAGGCGAAACGACTGAAGTATATACATATCAGAATTGCAATATCAGGAATTCATCGCTCGTAAAAGGTATTGAGTTGTATAATATTGTTATTAATAAATTCCTTGGAAATTCACTGATCAACCGCTTGAAAGAAACTGATTTTAAAACGATCGATGAAGTCAGGCAACAATTGAAACCCGAATCAAGCAAAGGCTTGGGTGAATGGATTGATTTGTCAGGACTCATTGCTCCGAAGAATGAAATTGACAGTTTATTAAATTCAATTGAAAATACACCTGCAAATTATGAAGAAATCCAGCATAAATTTGAAACAATGCACCAGGAGTACTACAACTACGAGTGGACATGGGCTAAGCATAAGCTGGAAGAACATTGGAGGAAAAATATCGAGGATATAACAAAAGAAGATATCGTGAACATGGTGGAAAGTTGGAAAACAGCGGTTGTAAAACTGGATCAACTCATCTACAACGATGCAAAAAAGGAATTTGACCTCAACTCAAGAACTGGTTTTGGGGTAGATGGAAACGAAGAGCAGAAACATCTGGATTTTGAATCAGTACGTGGAAGTTTCGAAAGCAATACTTTTGTACAGGAAGTTTTAAATCATATAAAAATAAAAACAGAATTAGGAAACGAACTAATTCAACGATTATCAAAAATAAATTAACAAGCAAGCATGAACAATTTTAATTTTTATAGTCCTACATATTTTGTATTTGGGAAAGAACGTGAAAATGAAGCCGGAAAATACGTAAAGCGTTTTGGTGGATCGAGGGTATTAATACATTATGGTGGAGGATCGGTTATCAAAAGTGGATTACTGGACAGGGTAAAAGCGTCGCTTGCATCTGAAAATATTTACTTTACCGAATTGGGTGGTGTAATGCCAAACCCACGAAGTGGATTGGTTTATAAAGGCATAGAAATTTGTAAAAAAGAAAAAATTGATTTCGTATTGGCTGTTGGTGGTGGAAGCACCATCGATTCATCTAAAGCAATAGCCTTAGGTTCATTGTATGAAGGTGATTTCTGGGATTTTTACGAGGGCAAACCTGTTGAAAAAGCGTTAGCTGTTGCCACAATCCTAACTATCTCAGCTGCTGGCAGCGAAGGTTCAGGCGGTTCGGTCATCACTCATGAAAACGGCATGCTGAAACGTGCTTGCGGAGGTGACGCCATGCGTCCTGTATTTTCAATATTGAATCCTGAACTAACCTGCACTTTGCCGAACTATCAGACTGCATCCGGTGCCACAGATATGATGGCACATGTTATGGAACGTTATTTCACAAATACGAAAGACGTTGAAATTACAGACCGGTTATGTGAAGGAATTTTACTGACCATTATTAAAGAAGCACCAATAGCCCTGGCCGATCCAACTAATTATGAATCACGTGCAAACCTAATGTGGGCCGGAATGGTTGCCCATAATGATATTTGTGGAGTAGGACGTGATCAGGACTGGTCATCGCACCAAATGGAACATGAACTTTCTGCATATTATGATGTAGCACATGGTGCCGGCTTAGCAGTTATGTTTCCTGCATGGATGAAACATGTGATGCACCATGATGTATTGCGTTTTGCTCAATTTGCTGTACGAGTATGGGGATGCGAAATGGACTTTCTTGAGCCAAAGAATACAGCCCTTCAAGGTATTGCTAAATTTGAACAATTCTTAATTTCTATCGGCATGCCTGTTCGCTTTGCAGAATTGAATGCAAAGAAAGAAGATATACCGACATTGGTAAAAACATTGGGACTCGGAAGCCGTACCCTGGGAAGTTTCGTAAAACTGACTGAAAAGGATGTTACTGAAATTTATAAACTGGCTGTATAGCAATCGCATTATTACCAACCACGTGTCAACAAGTCAAAATAATTTACAGTACACATTTATACAATAATCATATAAATAGTTGTATATTATATATTTAAAACAATTATAGCTTGCAATAATTTGTATATTGCAAGCTATAATTCGTTAGTTAAAAATTAATGTTTATCCTGTAAGAACAATTATTCATTCTTTATCCAACAAGGAGATAATTAAAACAGGTTATTCTTAGTTTAAATAACATCAACCATTTCACTCTATATCTTATATGATACAAAACGATAAAGAATTACATATAAAAACCGAAAGAATAACTGTCCGCATAGATCTTCCGGCTTCAAAAAGCATCAGCAACAGGGCTTTGATATTGAATGCACTATCCTATAGTCCCTATGATGTATTGAATCTCTCGGATTGTGACGACACACGTGTCACCATGAATGCCTTGGACTCAAATGATACAACATTCGATATTGGAGCAGCCGGAACAGCCATGCGTTTCCTTACAGCGTTTTTATCTAAAACAGTAGGAGAATGGATTATTACAGGTAGTGACCGGATGAAACAACGTCCTGTTAAGGTGTTGGTAGAGGCATTGAATACACTTGGTGCGAAAATTGAATATGTTGAAAAAGAAGGTTTTCCGCCATTGCGTATTTTTGGCAGTGCACTTACCGGTGGTGAAATTCACCTAAACGGAGGAGTAAGCAGCCAGTACATTTCGGCTTTAATGATGATCGCACCGTATATGGTAAAAGGGTTAAAAATTGTTCTCACCGGAGAAATCATTTCCAAACCCTATATCGAAATGACAATCCAAATGATGCAAGAGTTCGGTGCTACTGTTGAATTGACAGACAACACCATTTATATTGCACCTCAGGAGTATCAACCAATTGAGTATTATGTAGAGTCCGATTGGTCGGCAGCCTCTTACTGGTATGAAATGCTTTCATTGGTAGGCAAAGGCGAAGTGTATCTTAACGGGTTACTTCCAAACAGTTATCAGGGTGATAGTAAAGTAGCTAAACTTTTTGAGCAACTTGGCATCCACACAACCTATTTATCTGAAGGAGTTCTGCTTACTACTACAGAGACCATTACTCAACGGATGGAATACGATTTTACCGATCAACCGGATTTGGCACAGACATTTGTGGTAACTTGTTGTTTAAAAGGAATTCCTTTCCATTTTACAGGATTACACAGTCTGAAAATTAAAGAAACAGATAGAATCGCTGCGTTGAAAAAGGAATTAAACAAACTTGGATACCTACTTAATGAACCCGGTGAAGGCATGCTATCCTGGGAGAATGAAAGATGTGACCCTACTCATAAAATTAATATTGCCACGTACGAAGATCATCGTATGGCTATGGCTTTTGCTCCTGTTGCTTTAGTCCATCCGATTACAATAGAACATCCCGAAGTAGTAAGTAAATCATATCCCAATTTCTGGAAAGATCTTGAAAAGATAATCCCTATCGCTTAAAAAAAGAACTCCTACACTGTATAGTGTCAGGGGTTCTTTTTTGTTATTTCCTCAAGTACTTCATAAACAATCGGACAGGTATAAGCATTTTTAACTGATAAATTATATATCTGATAAAAACGTTTCCGATCGGTATGTGGATATTCACGACATGCTTTAGGGCGGGATTCGTAAATGGAACAATAATTATCCGTTCCCAAAAAAGGACATGGCATGGATTGAAAAACCGTATCTCCATCTTCATCAACCATCAGGTATTTATCCATCAGGTCAGTCGTTTTCATCTTCAGCACCTTAGACATACGTTCCAGGTCCTTATCGGTAATCCTTGGACCAAGCGACCGGCAACAATTGGCACATTTCAAACAGTCAGTTCTTTCAGAAATATCATCATGAAGTGCATGAATCTTCACATCCATTCCTTCCAGCTTCTTCTTGTTTTTTTGAAAAAAATGCTTCCATTCTGATTCAGATTTTGCCGCTAATAATGGCAATAATTTATAATCTACTTGTTTGTTCACGTGATGCTTAATGTTATATTTCGAGGTGCAAATGTATTCAAATTTCGCATAGGAATCAACAATTACACATTTTTCTAGAAAAAAATTAGTATCTTTGTAGCCGTTTTTACTTACACACACATAAAAATTTATGAGTCAACTTAGTAATGTGTTGGGACAATATGATGCGCCCCAACAGGCAAAAGCAATGGGCGTATATCCGTATTTCCGTCCCATCCAATCCGATCAGGATACAGTTGTAACAATTGATGGCAAACAAGTATTGATGTTTGGTTCAAACAGTTATTTAGGACTTACTAATCACCCTCGATTAAAAGAAGCTTCTATTAAAGCAATCGAAAAATACGGTACGGGTTGTGCCGGATCTCGTTTCCTAAATGGGACATTAGATATCCACCTGGAACTGGAAGAAAGATTGGCTAAACTGGTTCACAAAGAAGCTGCTTTAGTTTACGCTACAGGTTTTACAGTAAATTCAGGAGTTGTACCATGCATTACCGGTCGCGAAGACTACCTGATTTTTGATGAATTCGACCACGCTTCCATTGTTGAAGGCAAACGGTTATCATTTTCCAAACAACTGAAATACCGTCACAACGATATGGATGCTCTGGAAAAATTACTCAAGAGATGCGAACCGGACAAACTAAAACTTATCGTCACAGATGGTGTTTTCAGTATGGAAGGTGATGTAGCCAAATTACCTGAAATAGTAGCACTTTCAAAGAAATACAATGCGTCCATATATGTTGACGAAGCACATTCATTAGGTGTTTTTGGTAAAACAGGAGCCGGTATCTGCGAACATTTCGGTGTTTCAAAAGATGTAGACCTGATCATGGGAACCTTTAGCAAATCACTTGGAACTATTGGCGGATTCATTGCATCAGACAATAACATCATTAATTATTTAAAACATAATTCACGCACATTAATTTTCAGCGCTTCTATTACTCCGGCTTCTACCGGTTGTGTACTTGCAGCTTTGGATGTAATGGCAGAGGAAACATGGCGTAAAGATGCTCTGTGGGCTAATACAAATCGTGCAAAGGCTGGTTTCTTAAAAGCAGGTTTTGAAATAGGACCAACAGAAACCCCAATTATCCCTCTGTATGTTCGTGACAACACAAACACCTTTAAGCTCACCCGTATGTTGATGGACGATGGTGTGTTTGTAAATCCGGTTGTTTCACCGGCTGTTCGCTCAGAAGATTCATTAATACGTTACTCATTAATGGCCACTCATACTTTCGATCAGATCGATGAATCCATTGAGAAAATATCAAGAGAAGCCCGTAAATTGGGAATCATTGAATAAATTAAAATAATACGAAAAGCTATTTTTGGAAAAACACAAAGAATAGAGCGAGTTTGGCAAACAGACTGGTTCTATTCTTTGTTTTAGTTATAATATAGCAGAAAATAAAAAATTAAGTGGAACTTTTTAACCCTTAAACCTTTCAAACTCTCAAACGACATTTCAAATGATTACAGTATCAAATTTAGCCATTCAATTTGGCAAACGTGTTTTATTTTCCGACGTAAATCTTAAATTCACTGCAGGTAACTGCTATGGCATTATAGGTGCTAACGGTGCCGGCAAATCCACTCTTATCCGTATGCTAAGCGGTGATCTTGACCAGACACGCGGAACCATTATCTTCGGGGCAGGTGAACGACTCTCTGTGTTGAAACAGGATCACTTTGAATTCGATGAATACTCGGTAATTGATACTGTAATGATGGGTCACAGTGTTCTATGGAAAGTAAAGGATGAAAAGGACACTATCTATTTAAAAGAAAATTTTACAGATGCCGACGGTATACGGGCTTCAGAACTGGAAGAAAAGTTCTCGGAAATGAATGGCTGGAATGCTGAAAGTGATGCTGCTTCTTTGTTGAGTGGCTTGGGCATTAAGGAAGACTTACATCACCAGTTAATGAAAGAGCTGAGTGGAATGGAGAAAGTACGTGTGCTGTTGGCACGTGCACTTTTCGGTAAACCGGATAACCTGCTGCTCGATGAACCTACCAATGACCTCGACGTAGACACGGTTATGTGGCTCGAAAACTATCTTGCAAACTATGACAATACTGTATTGGTTGTTTCGCATGACCGTCATTTCCTTGATGCCGTGAGTACACACACTGTGGATATTGATTTTGGAAAAGTACAACTATTTGCCGGTAACTATTCATTCTGGTACGAATCTAGCCAGTTGGCACTTCGCCAACAACAAAACCAGAATAAGAAAGCAGACGAAAAGCGCAAAGAACTGGAAGAATTTATTCGCCGGTTTAGTGCCAATGTGGCTAAATCAAAACAGGCAACCAGTCGTAAGAAGATGTTGGAGAAACTGAATGTAGAAGAAATTCAACCTTCAACACGTAAATATCCGGGTATTATTTTTACACCGGATCGTGATCCGGGTAATATGGTTTTAGAAATTGCCGGATTAGGAAAGACACTGGAAGATGGAACTGTACTTTTCAAAGATGTAAATTTCAATGTAGAGAAAAACGATAAAATTATCTTCCTTTCGCGTGACCCACGTGCTATGACTGCTTTTTTTGAGATCATCAACGGGCATGATAAAGAACATGAAGGCACATATAACTGGGGGATAACAATTACCAATGCCTACCTCCCACTCGATAATTCAGAGTTCTTTAATACAGATTTAAATTTGGTAGATTGGTTGGGGCAATTCTCTGTTGATACTACCGAAGCATTTATTCGTGGATATCTGGGAAAAATGTTATTCTCAGGAGAAGAAATTTATAAAAAGGCCAGTGTCATTTCCGGTGGTGAGAAAATGCGTTGCATGATCTCACGCATGATGCTTCGTAATGCTAACGTAATGATTCTTGACTCCCCGGCTAATCACCTGGACCTTGAATCCATTCAGGCATTTAATAATACACTGGTTAATTTCAAGGGTAATGTTTTAATGTCTTCGCATGACCGTGAATTTATTCAAACTGTTTGTAACCGTATTATTGAACTTACACCTCATGGTATCATTGATAAACAGATGGATTACGACGATTATATAACTTCAGAAGAAGTAAAAGAAGTTCGTGACAAATTTTATAAATAACCTGCATAGAATACCTTGTAGTACAAAGACAGACACAGCAACATGCGTCTGTCTTTTTTTGTGCCGGATAGTTACTCTAAAATGCAGAGTTTAAATTAATACTCTTTTGAAAGTCTATCAATTAAATATTAAAGTTATCTTTGTCAGATATTTCATTTGCCTATTGTTAAGCAGATCCATAAAATTAATATATTCATAGTTTCAAAAAAAACACCTATATGGACGAAGAAAAAAAGTATGATTACCACAACAGGCATCACAATCAACAAACTGCTTCCGGTGGAGCAGTATACGGATTGGGAGTAATTGGTGCTGCCGTTTATTTTCTGCCGCATGCTACAAGTTTTTGGTTTGGAGTGTTAGCTATTTTAAAGGCATTTGTGTGGCCAGCTATTTTGGTATACGAGGCATTTAAGGCATTAGGCGCCTGATTGTACACTTACTTCAAAAAAAAATGCTTTTCTCTGATTGAGGAAAGCATTTTTTTGTCTTGTATAACGTGTTATAAGTAATCGTAGATATTTCATAATCTATTTGTTAACTTATAAGCACCTGCTTATTAGTAATTTATCAATTATTAATTTTTAATTTTTAATTATTAATTAATAATTTGTCTTTTCCTGCAAAGTTCAATAGTCACTCTGTCAACTTTACCACCAAGAGGCGGATTTAATTTCGACAGTTTTACTTCCAGTACTTCTATTTGTGGAAATTCAGTAAAAACAGAATCCAGTATACGTTGACCAACATGTTCGATTAAGTTGGAAGGTATATCCATCTGATTCTTTACGACATCATACACCAATTGATAATTAAGGGTGTCTTCCAATGCATCAGTTTCTCCTGCACGAGCCGTTTTAAGCTCCATAGTTACGGAGACAATAAAAGTATTGCCCAGCAGTCGTTCGTGTTCCAGACAGCCGTGAAATGCGTGAAACTCCATGTTCTCGAGCGTTATTCTTGACATATTGGTTGATTGGTTGTCCCGATAGCTATCGGGAGGTTAATTGGTTAAGTAAGTTAAGTAGTTGATTGGAAGATTAAGTTGAGTAGTTTGTTGAGAGGTTGATTCTTATAAAATAATATTACGCATTTAAATCATGAAATCATTTCACGAAGTAAACCTCAGTCCACCTTACTTCCAAAATCTCCATCGTGCACAAAAGTACGGATTTTATCTCCTTGTTTTACCTGGTTGGCGGAAGAAATACGTTTTCCATTCAACGTGGTAATGGTATATCCATGTTGAAGCAAAAAGGCCGGGGAATGCGTCTCTATATTTTTTTCAAGCAAAAGAAGCTTGCTGTTTTGCCGCAACAGGTGCATGCGTACAGTTGACTGCAACCTGCTTTTATGTCGTTCAAGGCGGTGTGTCTTTAATACCACCCAACTTCGCAGCGTTTGTTTAATGCGTAATTTTGCCTGATCCACTTTCCGGTATTCAGTTTCAATTTTATTTTTAACGACATACCGGATATCCGAGAAAATATCCAATACCCGATTTTCCGCTTCCTGTAAATGAGCTATAAGCAACTCTGCAACAGCAGTAGGTGTCTTTACGCTTGTATGAGCCACCATATCCAGAATGGTAAAATCCCGTTGATGACCGATCCCTGCAATAACAGGCAACGGGAACTGGGCACAGTTCAGTGCCAGTTCGTAAGAGTCAAAGCAGGCAAGATCGGTGGTTGCTCCTCCCCCACGGATAATAACCACGGCATCGAACAAATCGACATGTTCATATATTTTTTCCAGTGCTGCTATGATAGAAGCTTCTGCCTGATCACCCTGCATAACAGCCGGAAATAACCGTGTATAAAATGCAAATTGGGATGCATCATTCTTCAGCTGGTCATTGAAGTCACCATATCCGGCAGCAGTGGCTGATGAAATTATAGCCAGCCTTTGTAACAGAATTGGCAATTGCAATTGTTTATTCATATCCACCACGCCATCTGCCTCCAACTGGCGTATTACCTGCAACCTGCGGGCTGCCATTTCACCAATGGTAAAGGTAGGATCAATATCCCGGAGATTCAGGCTAAAACCATATACAGGGTGAAACTCTACACTCACCGCCACCAATACCTTCAATCCCGACCTGAGTGACTGCCCCGTACTGCTTTCGAAATAGGGTTTCAACATCCGGTAGGTGGAAGCCCAGCACGTGGCTTTCGACTTAGCCAGTAAGGTATCCGAATCACTGTCTTTTTCAATCAGCTCCAGATAGCAATGTCCACCCGGGTTTTCACGCAATTCACTGATTTCGGCCCTGATCCACACAGGAGTATCAAAACTCATCCTGATGGTTTGCTGTATCTGTTCGGTAAGTTCGGAAAGAGATATTGAAGTCATGTTTTTTTTGTTTTGCGTTCCGTGTTCCGTGTTCTGTGTTCCGTGTTCCGTGTTCCGTGTTCTGTGTTCTGTGTTCTGTGTTCCGTGTTCCGTGTTCTGTGTTCTGTGTTCAGCGTTCCGTGTTCTGCGTTCTGTGTTCCGTGTTCTGTGTTCTGTGTTCTGTGTTCCGTGTTCCGTGTTCCGTGTTCCGTGTTCCGTGTTCCGCGTTCCGCGTTCAGTGTTCAGTGTTTTAATTATGAATTATGAATTATTAATTATTAATTATTAATTATTAATTATCAACGTATCAGCACTTTCCTCGTATCCACTTGTCCGTTTTCTGAAACGCTTACGGCATAAATCCCTGTCTGGAGTTTATCTGTTTGCAAATAGGTTGAATAATTGGTAAGGGGTTGTTGCATAACAAGGCTACCTGTCATGGAATAAACCCTGACTATCGTATCCGGAAGTAAACGGCCATTGGTAAACCGGATATTGAGTGTATTAAAAACAGGATTATATCCGATACTGAAATTATCCTTTTCAACCAGTCGAATAGAATCAAAGATTTTTAAGTTCTGTTCCGCTTTGAGAAAGTCAGGTATGCCATACCCCATTTGCGAAGTAGGATTACTGTACAAACTACCACTCTTAAAAACAGAGTTTAGCAGTGTCGGTACGTCAACCATCGCATCGATGGCTTTATACTTCTGCAACAGGCAAGCCAGCATTCCGGCCATTATGGGAGTTGCAAATGAAGTGCCGTTTCCAGTACTTGGTGTGCCGGCAGTATTGATTACTGCAGAGGTAGTCCCCGTGGCACAAACCTCAGGCTTTACCCGCCCATCAGCACTGGGGCCAAATGAAGAAAAGTCACTTGGGGTACCGGCTGAATTAACTGCACCAACCGTCACAATGCCGTCGGCATCGGAGGGAGAGCTAATGTAATGCCAGCCGGTATTTCCTTCATTTCCGGCAGCTACCAGAACAACGATTCCTTTTTTAGATGCCAGATTGGCTGCAATGCTGGCTCTTGATACTTTTCCGTTCATACTGGCATAAGTAAAATTCATGGATGGATCATCAAATGTTGAATATCCAAGAGAAGAAGTAGCCATATCTACTCCGGCACTGTCGGCAAACTCAATGCCAGAACACCAGAAATCGGTCTCCACCTTATATTCGGTCGGAGCATATTCAGTCCGGATAAGCCAGTAGGATGCATCAGGTGCCGTTCCAAGGAACTGACCGGGCAGGTTACCGGTCATGGTGGATAGTACCATAGCTCCATGTGAATCTTCAGCATATATATTTGAATTCGGATTTATGATATCCTTTATCCCCAGCAGCCTTCCCTGTAAGCGTAAACTATCAAAAGCCGGATTTATATTTACATTCATAAAACCGGCATCAATGACCCCTATCTGAATTCCCTTTCCCCGGTATCCCTCGTTATGAAGGCCTGTCCCGTTCAGCTGATTGATCTGGCCTGCTGCAATTCCATAATTAAACCCACTTTTCACAGGATATTGTTTTTTGGGGGCAAGTACGGATCCAATCAGCTTGCCTGTATATTCTACAAATTTCACAAAAGGCAATATACGTACCTGATTCATTATACTTGAATCAGGGAGTAAAACCGTAACCCCGTTCATCCATTTGCTCCGGTTATGAACCGGAATTCCTAAATTCCTGATTTGTTGTATGTAGGCTGGATTAACAGGCAGATCGGTTGAATCACATGTCAACCCAAAAGATGTACGCCTTGTAATAGCCCTGTCCGATAAAAATTCAGAAGGACTGGAAAGAGAATATGGTGTATTATTTTTATCTGTAAACTGGACGTAGAAATAATAACTGGTAACCTGTGCATGAACAAAAGACGGGCTTATAAAAAGGAATAGAATAAATAAGCCGTAGATTTTAGGTAAAAATGCAGAGTCTTTCATTTTGCTGGTTTATTAGGTTTACAAAAATACAACAATTTACGGGAGTGTTATACAGGCATCGAATAATTAAAAATAATTAAAAGATTAATCAGAAAGAACTATTATTACGAAACATTCGTAGTTTTGCGAAGTATTCGTAATAACTAATTAAATGAATCTCTTATAAAATAGCAGCTATGGATAAACTAACCTATCAGGAAGAAGAATTGATGCTGATTATTTTTCAGCAGGGTAAAGGATTTATTAAAGATTTCATTCAACGAATGGAAGAGCCACACCCACCTTACACAACAGTAGCATCAATTGTAAAGAACCTTGAACGCAAAGGATATATTAAAGGCATCCGCTATGGAAATACTTCAGAGTATAGTCCGGTCATTGAAGAAAACGAATTCAAGTCTAAATTAGTATCTGGAGTAGTCCACAACTATTTTGAGAATTCGTATAAAGACATGGTAAGCTTTTTTGCTGAAAAGCAGAAAATATCGGCAGAAGAATTAAAAGAGATCATTAAACTCATCGAAAAGAAATGAACGACCTGCTCATGTATTTTCTGAAAGTAAACATCGCGATAGCCCTGTTCTACATGTTTTACCGCCTGGTGTTTTATAATGACACCTTCTGGACAACAAGGCGGATTTATCTGGTATTTAGCATTTTACTAGCTGCTGTCTATCCGTTTATTTCCATATTGGGTTGGTTTGAGAGGCAGGAATCCATTCAGGCTATTTTGACAAGCTACGTACAACTTAATGAAATCACAGTAACCGCAATGCCTTTATCAGTGATAACCATTGAGAATTTACTACTGGTAGTTTACGGGATCGTTTCGTTATTCCTTCTTGTAAAAATGTTCGTTCAACTGGTTTCTATTCTACGTTGGAAGCTTAAAGGTGAAAAGCTGATGCTGGATGGTATTGAAATTATGGCTATTGACGGAAATATTACGCCATTTTCTTTCTTTACAACCATATACATGAATCCGGCATTGCATAACGAACATGAAACCCGCCAAATCCTTACTCATGAAAACACACATGCCCGGCAATGGCATTCACTGGATGTCATCCTGAGCGAATTGATGACTATTCTTTTCTGGATCAATCCTGCAGCCTGGCTTCTCAAACGGGAGATACGACACAACCTGGAATTCCTGGCCGATAACAGCGTATTGCAATCCGGCATTGATTCAAAGAATTACCAGTATCATTTATTGCAATTATCCTATCAGGTTCCTGAAAACCAATTAATCAACCGATTTAATATTTCACCCTTAAAAAAGAGAATCACCATGATGAATCAACAAAAAACAAGGAAAGCAGGTATACTGAAATACTCGCTTATCGTCCCACTGGCTCTGGCATTAGTGCTGTCAAGCAATGCAGAAGCACTTGTATCTAAAACAAAGAATTTAATTACTCAAAAAACAAGTAAAAATCAAGTATCAACTATTGCAATCAAAACGAATGACCTTTCCTCTTTTCATAGTTCAATACTAACTGAAAAGAAAGATGTCAGTACTCTTGCCGTAAGTGTTGCTCAGAACTCAAAACCGGTACAGAAAGTGGCAAATGAAGATAAAATTTATTCGGTAGTTGAAAAAATGCCTCAGTTTCCCGGAGGAGAAAAGGAATTATTGAATTATATTGCCCGAAATTTAAAATATCCTGCTGAAACTCGTCAAAAGGGAATTCAAGGGACATTAATTATAAGTTTTGTAGTAAATCAATCAGGGAAAGTGGTAAATGCGAAAGTTGTTAGAGGACTGGAAGTAAATGCCGATGCAGAAGGATTACGAGTCGTTAATTCATTACCCAACTGGATTCCGGGTGAACAAAACGGTAAAAAAGCATCGGTATATTATACATTGCCAATTGCATTTAAACTGGGGAATAGTTCGAACAGTACCATTTATAAAGAACATGCCACATCAGAAATTACAGACAGCACAAAACCGATCTACTTTATTGATGGAAAACCGGCAACAGATGTAGAAGTTAAGGCGCTTAAACCGGAAAGCATTAAATCAATCGATGTCTTGAAAGATGCATCTGCAACTGCTATGTATGGCTCCAGAGGTGTTAATGGAGTGGTGTTAATTACGCTGAAGAAATAACGATTCATTTCGATTCAATCCTTGGAAAACCGATTTGATAATCAATGCATTCCAGCTTTTTATTAGTCCCTGATAATTTCAAAATTTGAAACTATATGTAATACCTATTTGAAAACCATTTTTTAGCATTAAACTCATCGAAAAGAAATGAACGACGCACTCATGTATTTTCTGAAAGTAAACATCGCGATAGCCCTGTTCTACTTGTTTTATCGCCTGGTGTTTTATAATGACACCTTCTGGACAACACGGCGATTTTATCTGGTTTTTAGCATTTTACTGGCTGCTGTATATCCGTTTATTTCCATATCGGGTTGGCTTGAAAGGCAGGAACCTATGCAGGTCATCATGGCAAGCTCTGTGCAACTCAATGAAATCACAGTAACCGCAACACCTTTATCAGTGATAACCATTGAGAATTTACTACTGGCAGTTTATGGCATCGTTTCGCTATTCCTTCTTGTAAAAATGTTCGTTCAATTTTTTTCTATTCTACGTTGGAAGCTTAAAGGCAAAAAGATGATGCTGGATGGTATTGATATTATGGCTATTGACGGAAAGATTACACCTTTTTCTTTCTTTACAACCATATACATGAATCCGGCATTGCATAACGAACATGAAACCCGGCAAATCCTTACTCATGAAAGCACACATGCCCGTCAATGGCATTCATTGGATGTGATCCTGAGTGAATTACTGACTATTCTTTTATGGATCAATCCTGCTGCCTGGCTTCTCAAACGCGAGATACGCCACAACCTGGAATTCCTGGCCGATAACAGCGTATTGCAATCCGGCATTGATTCAAAGAATTACCAGTATCATTTATTGCAGTTATCCTATCAGGTTCCTGAAAACCAACTAATCAATAAATTTAATGTCTCACCCTTAAAAAAAAGAATCACCATGATGAATCAACAAAAAACAAGGAAAGCAGGTATCCTGAAGTACTCGCTTATCGTTCCACTGGCACTGGCATTAGTGCTGTCAAGCAATGCAGAAGCACTTGTTTCTAAGGCAAAACATATCATTTCACAAAAAACAGATGAAAGTACTGAGTCATTTACCCCAATTAGTACAACGGTTCCTTCCTCATTAAAAGATTCTGTGATTATTGAAAAGAAAGAAGTAGAGAATCCTGTTGAAAGTGTTGTACAGGAATCAAAGACTGCACCGGGCGCTACAAACAACGAAAGGATATATACGGTTGTAGAGAATATGCCTCAGTTTCCCGGCGGCGAAAAAGAATTAATGAATTATATTGCCCGGAATCTACGATATCCGGTAGAAGCTCAGCAAAAAGGTATTCAGGGCAAAATAATCTTGCGTTTTATTGTAACTAAATTAGGAAAAGTTGAAAATGCTGAAGTCATTCGAGGAATTGACGCATCTCTCGACAAAGAAGGATTACGGGTTGTAAAATCCTTGCCTGATTGGATACCTGGAGAACAGAATGGTGAAAAAGTGGATGTATATTATACATTGCCAATAGCGTTTAAACTGGATAATAGCAAAGGAGACAAAAAAGTAGATAAAAGTGCTGTGGACAATTTTAGAAAGAGCCTTGTAGTTATCGTAGATGGAGTTGTTCAACCAATAGGGTTCGATTTTAAATCCATTAACCAGGAAGATATAGCATCTGTCAACGTTCTAAAAAACGGAACAGAAGAAGAAAGAGCAGAGTTAGTTGCTAAATATGGTGAGAATGCCACACATGGTGTGATTATGATTACCAAAAAGAAATAAACTCATAAAATACTGTGCCGGTTATGCTTACCGGCACAGTATTAAAAAAAAGTATCTATGAAACCTTTATTCATTGGATTACTCCTATTCTGTTCCTGTATGGCAAACGCCCAGAACTATGCCATCCAGTCGGCACTGAAAAATTATGATTATGATACAGCCATTAAACTCCTGTCAAAAGAAAAGGAGACACCTGAAATTGCGGTTTTGAAGGCCAGGTGTTATAAAAATATTGCCCGTTACCCGGAGGCAATTCTACTGTTAGAGCGGATAGTAAAACAGGATAACTCAAACCTTTCTACGGTTATTGAACTGGCAGAGAATTATCAGTTAACGGGAAATTTCAGCAAAGCAAAAATCTACTATTTAATGGCCTTGCAATCCGCCCCCACCAATCGTTTTGTCCGGTTAAGCTATCTGAATGTCATTTACAGACTGAAAGACTGGAATCAAACGATTACACTTGCCCATACCATTTTACAGAATGATACGCTTTCGACTTTATTTCCAATGCTGGGCGATTGTTATGCGCAACTTTCAAAACAGGATTCAGCGATTTGCTATTATCAAAAAGCGGTTACCTTCAATCCCGGTGATTTTAATTGCGTGGCCAATTTGTCGGGATTGTATTTGCATAACGATGATTATCCCGCATTGATACGTTGTACCGACCGGTTTATCGTAAACGATTCATCCAATCAGGTTATCAACCGGCTTAATGGAATCGGGTATTGCATGAACAAAAATTATGATCCGGCAATTTATCGTCTCAACAAGTTGTTTCTGGAAGGTGACAGTTCTTTTCTGACTAATTATTATCTGGGAGCATCCTATTTTGCAACAACGGATTATATAAATGCGTATAATCATTTAAGTTGTGCATTCCGGAAAGACTCCAGCAACATAAACCTGTATTTTTATCTGGGTAAATCAGCTATTTTCAGTGGCCATCAACGAAAAGGTATTCAGGTATTAAACAACGGATTAAACAAGATGATTCCAAACGATTCGATACTGTTTAATTATTATTATAACATTTCACAGGCTTATAACCGGTTATCTAATTCGACTGAAGAAATTAAATACCTGAAAATCTGCTACAAATGCAATCCCGGTTATAAAATAGCCCTGTATAACATTGGCGAGATTTATGAAAATGCCCTCAAGAATCCCGTAGAGGCACTGAATTACTATTCGCAGTTTATGGCAACACGACCTATAGCAAAACCGGATACTCCCAAAAATCCGCAGGCAGCATCTTACTACAATGCTGTGGAGAATCGGATTCTGGAAATAAAAGCCGAACAGGATGCAAGGAAAAAGAAAAAATAACCAACAGGTTTCTACGTCTTCTTTTTGTTGTGAAAGATTAGATTTTACAGTGATATTTTGCAAAGGATTCGTTGTCAGTATGACCTCATATACGATGTCAATTCGATAAATATCCAATGTGAGATTCAGGCACATACATTAAGATAATTTTTATTGAAATATTTCGTTATGATAAAATCACATCACTTCTTTGCATAAATTCTACCCGCTCTTCAATTCTTCTTTCCGGTAATTTTCCCTTGTATTCTACATTTCTTTTACACCTGTTCTATGTTATCCCATAGATATCCCATAGATATCCCATAGATATCCCACCTTTATCCCATATCATATATACTATGGGATAACGGTAAGACAAACAAGGAATACCCTTATGTTGTCAGTAGTTAAACGAAAAAGAAATGTAAAATAGGTTTAGATCACGTAATATCATCACTTTAAAGGACAGGAATACATACAGAATAATATCCAATGAGCAATTTCATATTGTCGAATTTTCATGTATTTTTAATTGGAATACTCATTAATCCTATACAATCCTAACCTGATGTGATTTGACAAACTGCGAAAGAACGAAGAATCCATTCAAAACAGGAGATTGATTTTAATGTAAATTAATTCTTCATTCTGTCAATTAAATTTCACTAAAATAAAATATAGTTGTACATTTGCTTTCTGATTGAAAAACACCATGCCGGGATAATTCCGGTTACTTAAATTTAATTTTGTAATCCATAAAATACGATTGATGAAAAATTCTTTAAAATCCGGTTGTCTGCTATTTAATCCTACATTGACAATTATTTTTGCTCTCCTTTTATCTTTTACAAGTAACGTACAAGCTTCCAAGCGAATAAAAAACCAGCAGGTTATTGACCAGCAGGACAATACAGGTACCCAAACTACCTCAAAGGACTCGGTGTACTCGTTTGTTGAAAAGATGCCGCAGTTTCCGGGCGGAGAAAAAGAGGTGATAAAATTTCTCAGCAAAACAATGGTGTATCCTGAGGAAGCCAAAAAGAATGATGAACACGGGAAAGTGATTGTTCAATTTGTCATCAGCAAAACCGGAAAAGTTGAAAATGCAAAAGTACTGAAAAGTATATCGAAAAATCTGGATAACGAAGCGTTGCGGGTTATCGGATTATTACCAGACTGGACTCCCGGGGAACAAAACGGGGAAAAGGTTGCTGTTTACCGCATTATCCCGATCCTTTTCCAGAATGTATCACCGGAGGATGCCTGGGAAGTGAATGAGAAAACCGTGGTGGTAATCGACAATGTAAAAATGCCTGACAATTTTAATGCAACAATATTAAACTTCAACCAGTTTGGTACGGTAACCGTGCTAAAGCCCTTTCCTGAAAAGGAGAAATCAGCATTGAAGTCCAAATATGGCAAACAGGCTGAAAACGGAGTGATCCTGATTACAAAGAAACAGAGTGAGATACAATATTCGTTGCCAGATTCGACACTTAATCCAACTTTAGCTAAAAATACTACCTGCAAGGAAGATATAGTCATACCGGTGTATCCGGGTGGTGAAGAAAAACTGATGAGTTATTTTGCCGACAGCATTCAGTATCCGTTTGTTGCGCAACGTACCAGGACTCAGGGAAAGGTATATGTGCGCTTTATGGTGGATACTGCAGGAAAAGTAAGCAATGCAACTGCCATAAAGTCGGTGGACTATTTTCTGGGGAAAGAAGCAGTACGGGTTGTGAACACCTTACCGGCATGGACTCCGGCAGCAAAATGCGGTACCAACATAAATATCCTGGTAACCTTGCCCGTCACCTTTAAACTTGACGTACCTTCCACAGAGAAAAAAGAATGGGTTCGAAACAATAAAACCATCGTGTTACTTGATGGACAACGGCTGCCCGCATCCTTTGAACTGGAATGGCTACGCTACGAAAACTTATCCTCATATCAGGTACTGCAACCTACCAGCAAAGAAGTCACCAAAAAATTAGTATCCCAGTATGGCCGGGATGCTGTAAACGGGGTGATTCTGATCGGGAGCAGAAAATAAAATTTGGGAGAAAGAGTAAGCTCTTTTAATAATCAAAAGCATGTGTGATTTAAAAATCACACATGCTTTTTTTATTCCAAAGTTAAATTCTGACGATAAAACTGTATATTTGTTGCAGTTTAAACAAGTAAGTTAAATTTATATTCGTTATATCCTTACCAAATCAAATACCGATTAAACATGAATCGATTAAAAACACCCGGAAATATCATCTTAGTTAGCACTTTAATATTATGTTTCTTTCTGGTATTCAATTCATTTACAGAATTAAAATCAACGAATTTACAGACTGAAACAACGTTGTCCTATTTGATAAATAATCAGTCTATTGAACCTGGACAGGATACTGTATTTTCTTACACTGAGAAAATGCCTCTATTCCCGGGAGGTTCAATGGCATTATTTAGGTTTATCAATCAAAACATACGATATCCCGAATCAGCCCTTAAAAACAAAATACAAGGCAAAGTTATCGTACAATTCATTATAAATAATTCGGGTGAAGTAAAAAATGCAAAAGTTATAAAGGGAGTATCACCTGAATTGGATCAGGAAGCTTTGAGGGTTGTAAATTCATTTCCTGTATGGATTCCCGGAGAACAAAGCGGTAAAAAAGTGTCTGTTTATCAGACAATACCTATTGCTTTTAAAAACACTCCGTCTGAAATAAACGCTGAAACCTGGCATATAAGTGACAGTACATTAATTGTGATCGACAGCCTTAAGATGCCATTGAAATTCAATCTTAACGTGATAAATCCTGAAGCGATAGATACAGGCAGTGTAAATAAACCATTTCCTTCTGAAAATAAAAACAAATTAATCAGCCGGTACGGACCATTAGCCAAAAACGGGGTAGTTCAACTTACAACATCTAAAGATATACACTTTTTCAAAGACACTTCCGGTTATAAACCCGGAGATGAAAACTATATTTACCAAAAAACAGATAAAATGCCCCAATACCCTGGAGGTGATTCTAAGTTAATGAATTATATTGGAAAAAATTTAAAATATCCGGTAGTTGCTCAGGAAAATGGGATTCAGGGAAAAGTGATTATTCGCTTTGTAGTAGATAAAACCGGTAAAATCAGATTTCCGAAAATTGTTAGAAGTATTGACCCATTGCTGGATAATGAAGCTTTGCAAGTAATTAAGTCGTTGACTGGCTTTATCCCCGGTGAAAAGGATGGTAAAAAAGTAAATGTATATATTACATTGCCCATTGACTTTAAATTGGAAGAAATGGGGTTAGACCAATCCGGCTATGAGTATGATGGAGATACAAAGAAGTTACTGGTAGTTATAGATGGGGAAAAATTACCTGTTGGTTTTGATAGAAACTGGCTGGATTTTGGACAAATAAAATCGTATAAAATTTCAACACCCGTTAATAAAAAAGTAAAACAAGAATTGCTTGAAAAGTTCGGAAATGATGGAATGAATGGAGTAATCGAAATAACGAGTCTCAGAAACATTCAGAAAAAGAGTATGGATGAAAGGCCAAAAGACTCACAGGGAAATCATATTTATCAGGTGATTGAAGTTATGCCGCAATTCCCGGGTGGAGAAAATAAATTAATGAAATTTATTAATGAGAACCTGAAATATCCTGAGGATTCAAAAGCAAAACAAATTCATGGTCGTGTTATAGTTCGTTTTGTTGTAAATTCAACCGGGAATATCGAAAGAAGTGAAGTAATAAGAAACCTTGACCCAGCCTGTGACAAAGAAGCATTACGCGTAATCAACTCAAGCCCAACATGGACACCCGGCAGACAAAACGGAGTCAATGTTTCGGTATGGTATACATTACCAATCTATTTTAATTTGGAATAAAGCATAAAACTGTGAATAACTTAAATCATTTTCAAATATTTACGTTATGAAAAATCAACACAAAAGAGGATGGGGTATTGCTAAAATAGCCGTTTTTCTGCTTATTGCAGGTACTTCCTACGTAAAAGCGCAAACATCGAAAGTACCAACCTATGGACCGGATATTGTGGAGAAATCAATAATTCCGAAAAGAGATTCCATCAACAAAGAACCTGTAACAGGAGTATATGAAAAAATGCCTCAATTTCCGGGTAATGAAGAGGCACTGATGAAATATATACAAGATAATCTGGTGTACCCGGAAGATGCAAGAAACAGCAAGACAGAAGGGAAAGTCATGGTACGGTTTAAACTCAGCAAAGAAGGAAAAGTTGAAAAGATTGAAGTAGTGAGGGGTTTAACAACAAGCATGAATAAGGAGGCTATACGAATTGTTTCTACGTTACCTGACTGGATACCCGGGAAACAGGTTTTCACTTCAGCGCATTATTCAAAGGAAAAGAAGGTCGATGTATATTATACAATCCCGATTTCATTCAAGTTGAAATAAGTCCGGATTATATTGTACGCAAAAAGACTAAATCCTATAATTAATCTTTTAAAATCATTAAGAAGACGTAAACAAAAAACCATTTTGCATGAAGGTTGTTAGTATGTATCCGACCACATTCAGGGTTGGGGCATTGTTTAACTAAATACAAACAATCATGACAGAAGATCCAATCATTTGCGGATGTAACGATGTACACCGATCAACCATCGAAAACGCAATCATAGAAAAAGGCTTGAAGACAGCAGAACAGATCAATAAAGAATTCTATTTTGGCAAAGCCTGCGGAGAATGTTTAGATGACGTTCGCGAAATACTTACAGAAGTCAACGGAAAATAATAACAGGGAAAGAGGAAGACAAAAGTTTTCCTCTTTTTTTATGCCTGCATGGGAAGTACACACAGAAAAATCAAATTTCAGAATTAACGTACGAATTGGTAAATCATGTTTCAAAAAACGTTATTTTTGTAGAAAATAGTTATAAGCAATTCATAATTTATAATTAATAATTAATAATTGCCAAGTTTCTGATATGTAAACTTTTATAGATGGCCAAATAAATCATTAAATCCTATTAACTGCTTACCGGTTACCGGTATAGCAACCTAAATAATTTATAATTCATAATTTATAATTGACAAGTTGCTGACAAGAAAGTACTTACTGGTTAACAAACAGATCATTCAATATCTACGAATCCTAAAGTCGCTTTCGCGGGAATAATCGATACTATGCAAAAATACCTCGACATACTCAGGCAATACTGGGGCTACGATCATTTCCGTTCGTTGCAGGGTGATATCATCCGGAGCATCGCATCAGGGAAAGACACCCTGGGTTTAATGCCCACAGGTGGAGGAAAATCACTGACCTTTCAGGTGCCCACCATGGCTATGGAAGGACTCTGCGTTGTGGTGACCCCTCTTATTGCCCTGATGAAAGACCAGGTATTAAACCTGAAAAAGCGTGGCATTGCAGCTGCAGCCATTTATTCGGGTATGTCGCATGATGCTATCCTGATGACACTTGAGAATTCAGTCTTTGGTGCGTATAAGTTCCTGTACGTTTCACCTGAGAGACTTGCCACACCCATTTTTATTGAAAAGATAGGGCAAACTACCGTTTGTATGATTGCAGTGGATGAATCGCATTGTATATCTCAATGGGGCTATGATTTCCGTCCTTCATACCTGCGTATTGCCGATATCAGGGAGATCATGCCGGACGTACCGGTACTGGCACTTACCGCCACTGCTACTCCCGAGGTGGTGGAGGATATTCAGAAGCAATTGCTTTTTAAAAAGCCAAATGTCTTTCAAAAGAGTTTTAACCGTTCCAACCTGGCGTATGTGGTACGTACGGTAGAGAACAAGGACGAGAGCCTGCTTAAAATACTTCATAATGTACCGGGTACTTCGGTGGTCTATGTACGCAACCGAAAGAAGACCAAAGAGGTAGCTGATTTTCTGAATCTGAATGGGATATCAGCAGAGAACTTTCACGCAGGCTTAAAGAATGAAACCAAAGATGCCAAACAATCGCGTTGGATGTCAGGCGATACCCGGGTGATTGTTTCTACCAATGCTTTTGGAATGGGGATTGACAAGGCAGAGGTTCGCACAGTCGTCCATATGGATTTGCCTGATTCGCTGGAAGCATATTTTCAGGAAGCAGGACGTGCAGGCAGGGATGAACAAAAGGCATATGCTGTATTGCTGTATAACAACGGGGATGCTGTAAAAATGCGGAAGCGCGTTACGGATTCATTCCCAGGAAAAGAAATAGTATTGAAAGTGTACGAGGCATTGGGCAATTACTTTGAAATGGGTGTTGGTTCAGGACTGGATAAAGTCTTTGCGTTCGACATTGGCGACTTCTGTACCAAATTCAAGTTGCCCATCCTTATTTCATACAATTGCCTGAAAATACTGCAACAGGCAGGATATATCGAACTTACCGATGAACAGGACAGCTCGTCGAGGGTTATGTTCACTGTCGGGAAAGATGATTTATACAAACTAAAACAGAATGCCGAACAGGAAAAGCTGATACACATCCTTCTCCGTTCATACACAGGGTTATTTACCGACCTGGCACCTATCAGCGAAGAAACAATTGCCAAAAGACTGCAATGGACCCGGAACAATGTATACGATCAGCTGATTGTATTAGCCAAGGAACGGATTATTCAGTTTATTCCCCGGAAGAAAACACCTTATCTGACTTTTGTACGTGAACGTGAAGCCACTGACCGGGTAATCCTGGGCAAAGAAGCTTACGACGACCGCCGGGAACGGTATATAGCACGTGTGAAAAATGTGCTGGATTATGCACAGGAAGAAACCAATTGCCGTAGCAGGATGTTACTCGGTTATTTTGGAGAAAAAGACTTGAAGCCCTGCGGCTGTTGCGACACATGCCTGAAAGAAAAGGAAACACAGGTGACCAATGATGATTTTGATACTATCCTTCTGGCTGTTGAACAGGCATTGACTGCTGAATCTCTAACCATCAATTCCCTGGTAAAGAAATTAAATATCCATGAGCCAAAAGCACTCCGGGTGATACGTTTCATGATGGATAACGGGCAAATTGAAGAAAATGAAGTCATGCGACTGACATTAAAATAATACTCCCTAAGTCACGTAATTGTGGCTTTTGTTTTTTATATCCGTATATTTTAATAAAAATGAAATCTATTTCAAAAAAAAACCTTGTTATTGGTTGTTTTGACAGAATAATGCCACATTTTGATCTTTTTGCTTCAAATATTTGTAAAAAGAAAACGTATCTTTGAACCCGAAATAAAAACGAGAACAAATTAATGTATAAAGATAATAAATTGAATTATTTCCACTGGCGTTTGGGCGATCGGTATGATGGTTGGCGATTGCGGAATGTGGATCCTATGTTTTCGGTAGCACCTTTTATTCTTAAATCAAGAGTGGATTCCCAGGTACTTTTTGAGATTAAAGTACCCATTGACAAAATAGAAACTTTCATACGCACCCATAAAGAAGAAATTCCGAATCTGTCGATTATGCATGTGGTCATGGCCTCATTGGTAAGGCTTATGTCGCAACGTCCTAACCTGAACCGATTTGTGATGTGGCATAAAATATTTGCACGCAACCATGTCAGCTTTTCCATTGCCATAAAACGATCGATGTCCGATACGGCTGAAGAAACCATCATAAAGCCCTATTTCTTGCCTACAGATACCTTGCAGGATATCGTGCGTAAAACCAATGATGAATTAACAATGGCCATAAAGAAAAGTGAGGATAGCTCAACGGATCATATGTCGAGGTTATTTGGGTATCTCCCTGACTTTTTACTGCGGATAGTCGTTTACGTATTAACGCATCTTGACAAAACAGGACTAATGCCCCGGATATTCAATCATGCCAGTCCGTTTCATTCCAGTTTCTTTCTAACCAACCTGGGGTCCATAGGCATTGAATCGATCTACCATCATTTGTATGAATTCGGCACATGTAGCATGTTTGTAGCCATGGGCAGAAAGACCAAAGAAAATGTAACGGATAAGAGTGGAGAAACTAAACCGACTAAAAGTGTGCTCCTTAAATTTGTTCTCGATGAGCGAATTTGCGATGGCTTTTATTATGCACGTTCCATGCGATTGCTCGAAAAGATATTATCCGATCCGGATGATTTATTACTTCCACCGAAAGAAGTATTTATAGATCAGGGAGTCAGAAGAAAAAATTCATAATCCTTAATTCATAATGTTTAATTCATAATTCTTAATTCTTAATTCATAATTATGGATCCGAATAACAACAAAAGCCTTTCGAAAGAAAGGCTTTTGTTGTTATTCAGACATTCACAGATCAATATACAAGCATTATGAATTATGAACTATGAATTATGAATTAAACATTCTGAATTCTTTTTCCTGAAAAGCCATGTAAGATTTTATACGTTTTCAAGTCTTATAAATAAACACTCTACTTATATAGCCAATCAAATTATTAACCAACTTAAAACATCACCCAACAAAAACAATTGTGCTGAAAAGAATGTTATTTGTCACACAATTGAGCTTTATGAGAATGCTTCTTTGCTTAGGGTATATTTGAAATTTTTAGAAGCAAAGGACCTTGTAGAAATTATATTACGATAGATCTGTATATGCAAAATTCAAACGGAAAGGAAAGCGTACAAAAACACGGACTAAATAAAATCAGTTAGAAAACTTTCTGACATTACAGCAACGGAATCGGGAGAGGAATGAAAAGCGAACAATAAATAAGAAAAAGCGTTTTCTGTTTAGGTTTTGTTTATAATTATTCTTTAATTTGCAGAACGTTTAATCAATTTCAAACTTATGTCAAAACCAACGTTCGTTATATTCCTCTTACTGATTCATTGCACGACCTTTCTTGGTCAACAATATTCCGATTTCTTTACGGATAAGGCGTGTCGCGTAGATTTCCATTTATGCGGCAATGCACATCAGACCAGTGTATTCCTGGATAAAATAAAACAGGAACCTTACTGGGGAGGCAGGCAATCGCATTTGTCAACCGATTTGAACCTTGGTGATTTCCGCTTCCGGGTATTGGACAGCATAAACAATCAACAAATCTATACCGATGGTTTCAGCGCCCTGTACCGCGAATGGCAAACAACCCATGAAGCACTAACCACCTTCAAAAGCTTTGAACAAACTATCCAGTTTCCATTTCCCGTAAAAGCCGTTACCCTGATTATTGAAAAACGGATAGATCTGGATCACTGGACAGAACTGTTTCGTTACTCTCTTTCACCCACTGATAAGCTGATCGACTGTTCCAAGCCGAAAGCAGTACCAGTAAAGATTATTTCAAAAACACTGACACCGGATAAAGCCATTGATATCGCCGTGATAGCCGAAGGATATACTGCCAAAGAGCAAGGAAAGTTCTACCGCGACGCCCAACGCCTTGCTGAAAATCTGCTTACCCATGAACCTTTCACAAAATACCGGACCCGCATCAACATATACGCCATTGCAGCTCCCTCTGACGAATCCGGAATATCACTCTCCGGTGATTCGCCCTGGAAGAATACAGCTGTAGGGTCAAATTTCTACACGTTCTACGAGCCACGCTACCTGACAACCGTGAATACCTTTAAAGTGCGAGACCTGGCAGCTCTGGTGCCATATGATGCCATATATGTGCTGGCTAATACTTCGACATATGGTGGTGGAGGCATATATAATTTCTATGCACTCACCGCTGCCGGTAATAAGCTTTCCACACAGGTTACCGTGCATGAATTCGGGCATTCGTTTGCAGGGCTGGCTGATGAATACTATTATGAGAAACAGGATGCGTTGGATGGCATGTATGATATCAAGAAAGAACCCTGGGAGCCGAATATCACTTCGCTGGTACAGTTCGACCGTAAATGGAAAGCCTTCATCCCGGAAGGAACACTTTTTCCAACACCGGTAACGGATGAAAGCAAGACAAAAGTTGGTGTATTTGAAGGAGGTGGTTACCTCACAAAAGGCATGTACCGTCCCATGTTTGATTGCCGCATGCGTACCAACAAAGCCCCTGAGTTTTGCCCTGTATGTCAGCAAGCGGTGGAAAGAATGATTTTATTTTTGACGGAATGATGTGGAGATTGGTTAATTGGTTGATTGAGTTAATTGGTTGACTTACTACATAGAAAAATGGTTAGTTGGATTATTGTGTTTCTTATCAAACAATTATAATTCAACTAACCATTCATTATTTTACTCAACTATCAGTTAACCAATCAACTCAATCAACCAATTAACTCAATTAACCAATCTATTTTATCGTCACCATAGTCGCACCAAAGCCATATTCCCTGAATGATGCATCCTGGAAGTAATAGCTTTTATATTGCGTCTTGAGTAGTTTTTCAATTTCTGTGCGCAATACGCCTTCGCCTTTGCCATGGATAAAGACAATTTTCTGTCCTTTCTTGTTTTTATTTTCATTAAGCACAGCATGAAACTTATCCAACTGGCATTGCAACATATCACCATTTGACATACCGGCTGTCGAGTCAAGCAATTCGTTGATATGCAAGTCAACTTCTATCACTTCCTGAGCCTCTTTGCGTTTCACAATCCGTGGCCTGCCGGTTTCTACCTTCTGAAACATGGCTTCTTTGATCTCTTCAGGTGAAACTTCCGCCAGCTTCTTATTCTCATCTTCTTTTTCCTTTTCCGCAGTAATATCAATCAGCATGGCAGGTTCATCGAAATAATCATTGGTAGTAAAGCTGTGGAGTTTATAGAATTTCACTGCATTGATCTTTAGCCTGGCATCAATAACAGCCTGTGGTATATAACTCTTCCCCTGTTTAAACGGTATCAGTTGCACCCGTACCCGTTCCCACGCACTCAGTTGCTCTTTGGTAATACCGGTAAGCATTTCCTGCGTATTCGGTTCTATAATTCCGTTGGCAACACTCTGCCATACGTCGTTTTCTCCGTTCACCACATTGTAGTACAGGTAGTAGTTGCTATCGTTCACCAGGTAACATTCGTAGGCTGTAGTCTGCATTTGCTTGATATCCTCCGGAAAGAAGGCCAGCAAGGCTATCAGAGTATCCCCTTCGGGAGTTTCAACAATCGGTTCTTGTTTTACAGGTTCCGGCTTCACGGGTAATACTTCTTTGCCCGATGCCTGTACAGGTGCAACAGTTGTCTTTGTCTTAAAATCCCTGATAGGGAAATTTGTTTCCTTGTTAATGGCTTCTATCAACACACATTCGCGTTCCTGCATGGGCATTTCGAACCCATCAGCATCTTCCACATACACCATTTTCTTACTTTCATCCACACGGGTGACTATCCCACCCCCTACTGCGTTCAGAAAACGCACATTATCGCCTCGTTTTATCATTATATTCCGTCCCCGCTCAATCTCCCCTATAGGCAGATTTTCTCTCCTCCTTCGGGGGAATTGAAGGGGGCTTGTTTTTTTTGTGTACTTTTGTGCAAATTTACAACATTTTTTCCGTATCTCCTGTGAACCAACCGAAAGAAGAACAGCCTATTTATATCGATAGCTTCGATTATCCGCTACCTGACGAACGCATTGCCAAATTTCCATTGCCCGTTCGTGACACATCCAAATTGCTGGTATATCATAACGCTTCCATCACCCAAAGTGTTTTCTCTTCCCTTGCCGCTTATCTGCCATCGGACAGTCTGCTGGTATACAACAACACCCGCGTTATACAGGCACGGCTTATATTCCACAAGGATACCGGAGCACGCATTGAAGTATTTTGTCTGGAGCCCCTTGCCCCTGCCGATTATGCTTTGTCGCTCGGTGCTACTGCCGGATGTACCTGGAAATGCATGGTAGGCAATGTCAAGAAATGGCATGGTGAAAAACTCACTAAATCTGTGGAGGTAGATGGCAAAACATGTACCTTCAATGCCGAACTGCTCCATACGGAAGAAAACACCCACAGCATCCGTTTCACCTGGGACTGTGCAGACATACACTTTGCCACGCTGCTCGAGAAAGCCGGTGAATTACCTATCCCGCCTTACCTGCACCGTAAAACGGAAGAGAGTGACCTGACAACCTACCAGACTGTTTATTCCAAAATAAAAGGATCGGTAGCAGCGCCAACGGCAGGGTTGCACTTCACACCTGAAGTATTTGAAAGCCTCAAAGCCAAAAACATTGAAACCGAAGAACTGACCCTCCATGTAGGCGCCGGAACGTTCCAGCCTGTAAAGACAGCCACCATCGACAAGCACCACATGCATACCGAAGTGATCTCGGTGAAGCGCAGCACCATTGAGCACCTGTTGCAAAAAGTGGGGCATATCATCGCTGTGGGCACCACCTCAGTGCGGACACTCGAGAGCCTGTACTATATCGGGAAAAACCTCTCTCCGGACATCTCTGCCCCAGAAAAAGTGATGTACGGTAGCGACGGGCTTACATCGCTCCATGTCTCGCAATGGGAACCCTATGAATCACATCATGAGATTCCTACCCGTGAAGCATTGCAAAACATACTCGAGTACCTGGACAGTAACAACCTGACGACACTCCATGCCAATACCCAGATCATGATCAAGCCCGGATATACTTTTCACCTGGTGAATGGCATGATTACCAACTTCCACCAACCCAAAAGCACCCTGCTCCTACTCGTATCGGCTTTCGTGGATGGTCACTGGACGGATATTTACGATTACGCACTGGCTAATGACTTCAGGTTCCTGAGTTATGGTGACAGTTCGCTACTGCTGAGAGATTCAGCTTCGAGCGTAGAGCATTAAGCATAGTGCATAGTGCATAGTGCATAGTGCATAGTGCATAGTGCATAGTGCATAGTGCATAGTGCATAGTGCATAGTGCATAGTGACGGCTTCACTTGGAGTGAAGCCGTCACTAAGAGTCAAGACTCTTCAAACTCTTCAAACGCGGAACACGGAACACGGAACACAGAACACGGAACGATTTCTCCTATCGTAAATGCAAAATAATATATATGAATTTGCAAAACGAAAAACTTTATCAACCAACCACAAAACCTCCACGATTAAATTGACAACCTGCATATTGAAAACTTTATTTTAATGTGCCTTTTCGATTTATTTCTTTTTCTATTGAGTAAAAACGTTTAACTATACTACGTTTTCAGACTTAGGTAGAAAGATGAACCATGTGAAGAAAATCCTGAAAATAAAAGTTAAATTTATTTTAGTAAAAAGGTTCATTGTACACGGATAATATGTATTTTTGCTGAGAAATAATGACAGGATTTTCAATTTTTAAATTAGTAGGAACAAATGAATTGAATGAAAAGTCATTCAAGGGTATAGACAATTAATATTTATGGAAAACAACAGACAATCATCAAAAGAGTATTTTAAATTTATTTCGATTATTCATCTGGCTATGATGCTGGGTGTTGTTTTATTTGGAATAGTTGTCTATATCTTTGTAGCTGATTTTCAGAACCCGGATACACAGTCGGAATTAGCTAAATTACTGGTTTATATTGTACCCGGATTGGTAATTGCCGGAATTATTGCAAGCAATATCATTTTCAGGCTTAAACTCAATGCAATTATCGGAAGCGGAGATTTAAAAGTCAAGATGGCCGTATACAGGGAGTCATTGATTATCCGGTATATTTTGCTCGAAGGTCCAGCCTTGTTTGCTTTGGTTGCTATTTATATAACCAATAACAGCAATTTCATGGTCTATGCCGGCTTATTGGTTGTATTGCTGGCAATGAAACGGCCAACAATAAAATCTGCCATTGCTGACCTGGCATTGGATCAACAGGAGATAGTCACACTCGAAAATTCTGATTCTACGATAGCATAGCTTAATCAATTCACAATTCATAATTAAAACGAATGATTATGCGCAATTTGTCCTAAGATAAAGCCATTATTCTAAATCTGAAGGAATTATTTCTATCCAGTTTTAGTAGTTTTTACGGAAAATCATTTAAACTTAAGGAATACAAATCATTGCCTAACCTTTACAAAATATGATCTATAAAAGATTTTTGATATCGATGTTTGGCTTATTATTATTAAGTTGTACTTCGGAAAATAACAAATTCAATAAAGAGTCATTTAATAACAAAAAATATTCCGAAGAACAGATTAAACTTTTTTGTGATATCTGTTTTAGGGAATCAAATACACTTAGAAAATGGGAGACTGATATTAACGTTGAAATTAAAGATATTGATAGTTTAAACCACTCATATATTTCAGATGTTGATTCGTGTATTGCAATTTTATCTCCTTTAATTAAACCATTAAAAATAAAAAAAATCAAAACAAATGGAAATTTGACTATCTTTTTTATGGATAGACTGCCTCCAAGAATGCGTATGGCTTTCGGATATTGCAAATCAAATAATTTATGGTTGTCATCAGAGATAAACAATGTTGAATTAGATATATTAAAAAATCAGCCAAATTCAAAAACTTTATTACATGAAATGGAACATGCATTGGGATTAGCTCATCCGAGAAGAAAATATTCTTATATTTTAAATATAGCTGGCAAAGATTCACCGAGTATTTATAAAACTATTGATGAATATGAAGAGTATTCTGAAAACAGGTATCCAATATCGAAACAAGAAAAGGAAGTTATAAAAATGCTTTATGGAGGGGATTTTACTTCCGGGTTAAAACAAAGCACTTTTATGAAAAGCATGGGTTTAAAAAATGATGAGATATGGGATAAAAAAGTAAGAAATGCCATCTATTAAATAAAATGCAAGCATTTATAATTAATCACAATTGAATTAGAATCAAATTAGTATAAGTTTTCATAGTATAAACCAAATTATTCATCAAAAACAACTCACATGGAATCAATTCCTTTTATTGTTATTGGAGTATTTGTCCTGTTTATTATTGCTTCCGGTTTTGTGACCGTGAATCAGGGCAATGTGGCGGTTATTACCATATTCGGAAAGTACCGACGTATTATGGCTCCGGGGCTTAACTTCAAGATCCCGCTTATCGAAATGGTGTATAAACGCATCAGTATCCAGAACCGTTCGGCAGAGCTGGAGTTTCAGGCAGTATCGCAGGATCAGGCCAATGTATATTTCAAGGCCATGTTGCTGTACGCGGTGTTTAACCAGACGGACGAAACGATTAAAAACGTGGCTTTCAAATTTGTGGACGAACGCAGCTTTATGCAGGCTCTGATCCGCACCATCGAGGGTACAATCCGTAGTTTTGTAGCTACCAAGAAACAGGCTGAGATCCTTGGACTTCGTACAGAGATTATCCAGGAAGTAAAAAAACACCTCGATGATACATTGGAACAATGGGGCTTCCACATGATTGACATCCAACTGAACGATATCACCTTTGATGATGAGATAATCAAATCCATGTCGCGTGTGGTGGCATCGAACAACCTGAAAGCTGCTGCCGAAAATGAAGGACAGGCATTATTAATTACCCGTACCAAGGCTGCAGAAGCCGAAGGTAATGCCATTAAGATATCTGCACTCGCCGAAAAAGAAGCCGCTCAACAACGTGGACAGGGTATTGCCTTGTTCCGGGAGGAAGTGGCCAAAGGAATGGCACAGGCAGCAAAGGAAATGACAGATGCTGATCTGGATGCCTCCTTCCTGCTGTTCAGTATGTGGACTGAAACCATTAAACATTTTGGCGAAACAGGAAAAGGGAATGTTATTTTCCTTGATGCATCTACTGATGGAATGCAAAAAACCGTGAACCAAATGATGGGCATGATGAAAATGAACGAAAAAGTATAAACATAACACAATTCTATTAAAAACCGCTTCAGGAAGATTTTCCATAAGCGGTTTTTTTATAGAGAGCAACTGATTATCAGTAATTATTTGAAATAGCAGAATCATATGTGAAAAATATTTCTTCTTATTTGTGATTTTTAACCTCTTTTTTCGACTAATACTTCAATATTAAAAACTTCGGAATGGATAACGAACATAGGCAGATCGATTTATATATTCAATCTAAATTGCTACAAACCAACTTCTAAAGAAGATGTAACTTTGCAGTCTAACAATTGCAATAACATCTACTCATATCAAACATAAATAACGTTAATAAAATTGTTATAAATAATAATAATATCTTAACTTTGGAGCTTTTTAATGAAATAAAAAGGAACTACTTGCATTGACTTTTAAAAGGTTGGATATATCAGATGAAAAGTCCGGAATAAATTGGATAAATTGGAAGAACCTGTGAGATAAAACAACCTGTATTTACTAAACGTTACCTGATCAATCAAACCATAAAATCCCGGTCAGTAGAAAAATTGGATTTTAATTTCAACTATATAAACTTATAAAACGATTAACAAAATGAAAACATTTATTTCGACCGTTTTTTTATCTTTCTTATGTGTTTCGTTATTGGCACAAAGTCCGGTAACCTTTAAGTTGAATCTGGAAAAAGGAAAAGTGTACACAGTAAAAAGTACCAGCAAGCAAGCCATTCAACAAACTTACAACGGGCAACAGTTCAAAATGGATGTGTTTTCCAACTCAGTGGTCAGTTACAAAGTCTTAAAGCAGGAAAATGACGTGATGGATATTGAATTTAAATTTGATACGATTGCTACGAAAATCAGTTCACCTATGTTCAACAAGGAAACCAATTCGGCAAAACCAGCAGGCAATGATCCCCTGGAAAAAATCATGAACAAAATAAGTACCTACAAGTTAATTGCAAAGATTTCAACAGCCGGTAAATTTGTTGATTTTGTGAATTACGGGAAGTTTAAAGACAACGTGATGGTTGTCCTTGATTCAATACCCGCTACCAAGAGGGATCAGGCAAAAACACAGGCAGAAGGCTTATTAAAGGAATCGGCAGTAAAAAGCATGGTGGAACCTTTGTTTGCATACCTGCCCGAAGCACCGGTAAAGGTAGGCGACTCATGGGAAACTTCCTACTTCCGCATTGCAAGCAATGTATCGTTGCTGGCACAGAATTCGTTTACCCTAAAAGGTGTGGAGAATAATGTGGCGAGCGTAAGCGGAAAAACAGAAATTGAATCCATTCCGTCGAATGAACCAACTCCTCAAATGTCGCAGGAATTAAAGGGTTCGATGACTTTCGATAGTTCCATGGATGTAGCAACCGGACTCTCGTTGAAGAGCACCGCGAAAGGTCATATTGAAGGAACTACCACCATGAAAAATAACGGCACAGAGATGAAAATGCCGATGGTGGTTGATTCGGAATCGGAATCATACATGACAAAATAATAACAGTACTTAATAATCAACAATTTAGAGAGATGATCAATAAAATTCTCATGGTATTGTTATGCCTTGTCGCAATGAATGTTCATGCCCGGCAGGTAATTACAGGGAACCTTACCGACAAGGAAACCACCAAACCTGTTGAAGGAGCCAGTGTGGAATTACTGTTGTTGCCTGACAGCAGCGTCGTTGAAATGTCGAAGTCAAATTCGGAAGGTTTCTTTGCCTTTTATAAGGGGGATACGGTAAAAACCTATTGTGTCAGGATAAAGCATATTGTTTACAAGACCCGGTTGAATGCTGTTCCCAAAAAGAAAAGCATGATAAATAACCTTGGAGCAATAACCCTGGATCCGAACACGTATAGCTTTAAAGAAATCGTGGTGAACGGTTCAAAAGTAAAAGTCACGGAGCTGGGCGACCGGACTGTGTATGGCATACCCGATGGCATTAAGAAGACTTCGACCGATGGGCTTGATGTCCTTCGCAAGGTACCTGCAGTACAAGTGGATTATTTAAATGAGAATATCACGGTCAACGGCAAAACGAATATTAAAATTGAAGTGGATGGGATAACCCGCGATAAGGAATACCTGAAAAGACTTCACCCCTCTCAGGTAGATAAGATGGAAGTCATTACCAGTCCGTCGGGAAAATACGATGCCGATGTGGATGCAGTAATTAATATCATAACGAATCCTGCCATGAAGTTTGGACTGAAAGGGATGGCCAGTGTTATGGGCCTGCCTATTTCCGGGGATGCATATATCGGACGTGTGAACGGAAGCCTGGATTACGGGATGGAGAAAATATCCTATTATATTGCGGCTAATGGTATGGTTCAGCACTTTGGCATAAATACGGATATGAACCGTATAGCCGGGCCAAGTGAATTGCAACGCAATGGAACCCTGAAGATCAAGGGGAATAACCAGAATGTGAATGGCGGTATTATTTACGACCCGAATGAATTAAACAACCTGAACATAAATGTGGCTTATAACAACAATGCCTCGGATAATAATGGGGATGCCCTGAACAATAATTTTTCGAATAATGTCTTAAGTAGTGTATTCAGGTCGGAAACAAATTCAAGCACCACCAATAACGGACTTACCTCTTCGCTGTTTTACAAGCACAAATTTGACAAGAAATCCCAGCATGGCTTTGAAGTGGAATTGAAATATTATAAGAGTCTAACGAATGAATCCGGAACCGATTTCCGGAACACGGATTTCAACCCGATAAGTAGCGCAACAGCCGTACCAGGCCCATGGGTAAGTGAAAGCAGTAAGACCAATACGCAAACATTTACGGGCCAATCCAACTATACATTGCCTTTCGACAGTGTATACTCATTCAATGTCGGTGTGAGCGGGAACTTTAATAAATATAACATTGACAATACCAGTACCCTGGCTCAGGTACCTAATCTGGATTATACCGATTTGAGGTTGGGCGGGTATGCTGAATTATCCAGAAATTTTAAGAAAGGGAGCGTCAAGATAGGATCAAGGTTTGAAACCTCGCATGTGATTATTAATTCAGTGACAGGCAGCGATTATTTTTCACCACTGCCTTATGCAAACGGTTCGCTTAAATTTAACGACAACCACAGCATAAAACTGTCTTATTCCAGGAGAGTATTACGACCAGGTGCTTCACAGCTGAATCCGTTGGAAAGTCGTGTCGACAGTCAGACGGTCAGCACGGGGAATATTAATCTTAAACCAGCCTACAGGGATAATTTTCAGTTTACGTATAACGTGAAGGTGAACCTGGGGAAAGTAACTGTTAACCTGGCTCCACAGTTGTTTTACGAATATAAAACCGGGCTTATCCAGACTCTTATCAGCCAACGGGGAACAACCAATGTATTCGAAAGCAAGCCATTCAATGTATCAAACGGATATGAGGCCGGAAGCGGCCTGTCGGTAAATTCACAAATTGGCAAGGTTATGTTTAATTCCAACTTTAGGTATTCGTTCAATCACATTGATCAGTACCAGACCCAAATTGAAGCGAGCAACCAACGGAGCTGGAACTGGAATTCATTTATGATGTTTCCGGTGCCCTGGGACCTGAAGGTTATCGCGATGCTGAATCTGAACGGACCGGTACTGGATGGACAAACTGTGACCCAAATGTCGCCGTTCTATTTCCTTGGACTGGTCAAACAGTTTAAGAACAACAGCTCGCTCAACATTATAGCGTTCAATCCATTTGCCACTAAATTTTTCGATAGCAAGTCAACTCTGCGGAATAATTCATTTTATCAGCAGACAGATACCTATATGAAAACAACGGCTGCTTTTGTATTGGTGTACAGCTATAATTTTAAAGTAGGGAAGAGCATTGAAAAACAAAAACGCAATGTCGAACAACAACCGGCAGAAGATAATGGTTTCAAACTTCCTTTCTAAAAATAGTTGATTCACGATTTATACAGAACACGTGTTCCTGATGTCTTTGAATGTCAGAAACACGTGTTCTTTTTTAAAACAAGAGAATGCAAGAGAATGTTTCAGGTTGAGAAGTAAAAGGATCTATATTTGAATGTTTAGAAACTAAATACATTTAATTTATAGTAAGCCGTTTCATTTTTTCACTATTTGTGATTCCAATAGAATGCCTCATTTCTTCATACAGTTTTTACACATCGAAGTACCTTTTTAATAGAGATCTGAAAAAGGTAAAACAGTATAAATATCTGCTATATCATAACAAAAAGCTAAAATTATTTATCATATTGATAAATAATAGGATTTACAGTACATGGATTAACACAAAATCAGCCCTTAAAACTTGTATAACCATCACATTTTTCGTACTTTTGCGCAACTTTTTAAGAGATTAGAAGATTGTACATCTGTAAATTGTAAATTAACGTTATGCTCGAAAAAATAATTATCCTTGATTTCGGATCCCAAACCACACAGCTGATCGGACGTCGTGTACGTGAACTGAATGAATACTGCGAAATCGTTCCCTACAACAAGTTTCCTGAACAAACCGACAACATTAAAGGAGTGATCCTTTCGGGTAGCCCCTATTCGGTTTATGACCCAACGGCATTTAAAACTGACCTGAGCACTCTTCGTGGTAAATTTCCTGTATTGGGAATTTGCTATGGCGCTCAACTAATGGCTTATACTTCGAATGGAACTGTTGAATCAGCCGGAACACGTGAATACGGGCGTGCTAATCTTTCGTTCATTAATCACAGCGATGATTTAATGAAAGATGTGCAGGCTGGTTCTCAGATCTGGATGTCACATGGGGACAGCATTACCAAAATACCTGATAATTTCAATAAGATTGCAAGCACCGATGATGTGGAACTGGCAGCGTATAAAATAGAAGGTGAAAAGACCTGGGGTGTTCAGTTTCATCCTGAAGTATTCCATACACTCGACGGGACTTTAATTCTGGAGAACTTCCTGAATATCTGTGGTTGCTCCCGTAACTGGTCACCGGCGTCGTTTGTTGAATCGACAGTGGCAGAACTCAAGAAACAACTTGGCAGCGATAAAGTGGTGCTGGGACTTTCAGGAGGCGTTGATTCGTCGGTAGCAGCAGTACTGCTGAACAGAGCCATTGGGAAAAACCTGACCTGTATATTCGTTGATCACGGCCTATTGCGTAAAAACGAGTTTGAGAATGTTATGAAGGACTACGAACACCTCGGATTAAACGTGATTGGTGTACAAGTGAAAGAACGTTTCTACGCTGCACTGAAAGGAGTTTCCGATCCTGAAGAAAAACGTAAAATAATTGGCAGCGGCTTTATCGATATATTTGACGAAGAAGCGCACAAAATAAAAAATGTAAAATGGCTGGCCCAGGGCACCATTTACCCGGATATTATTGAATCACTCTCCATAACAGGTACAGTTATAAAGTCGCACCACAACGTAGGAGGACTACCTGATAAGATGAAGCTCAAGCTGTGTGAGCCGTTGCGTCTGCTCTTTAAAGACGAAGTGCGACGGGTAGGTACACAACTAGGAATGATGCACCATCTGATTAAACGTCAACCTTTTCCCGGACCGGGACTGGCAGTACGTATCCTGGGTGATATCACCGAGGAAAAAGTACGTATACTGCAGGAAGCAGATGATATTTTCATCAGCGGACTGCGTGAATGGAATCTATACGATATGGTATGGCAGGCAGGTGTTATCTTGCTCCCTGTACAATCTGTCGGTGTAATGGGTGACGAACGTACATACGAAAATGCAGTTGCACTAAGGGCTGTTACTTCAACTGATGCCATGACCGCCGACTGGGCACAACTGCCTTATGATTTCCTGGCTAAAATGTCGAATGAAATCATTAACAAAGTAAAAGGAGTAAACCGCGTGGTTTATGATATCAGCTCTAAACCGCCTGCAACTATTGAATGGGAATAGTATTCTTAGTTTGAAGAGTTTGAAAGTTTGAAGAGTTCCGTGTTCAGCGTTCCATGTTCCGTGTTAGTTGAGAATAGTTAACGTGGACGAATCAAAAAGCCTCAAAAAAAAACCTCAAAGTGTACGAAGTACCTTTGAGTGTTTTTTTATACGCTTACAGCTTCTGGTATTAAATAGTAAATGAATAAATAGTACATGATAGATACCCATTCACATATATATTCAGAGGAATTTGATGCTGACCGCCATGAAGTCATTCTAAGGGCACAAAATATAGGTGTGAAGCAGATTATCCTTCCAAACTGCGATAGTGGCACACTGCCTCAAATGCTGGCTCTGGAAGCTGCATATCCGGGTTATTGCCATGCCACCATTGGCTTGCACCCCACCAGTGTAAAAGAAAATTATAAGGAAGAACTGGCACTTATAAAAACAGAGCTGGAAAGGCGTGAGTATCTGGCTATCGGCGAAATAGGCATAGACCTGTACTGGGACAAAACATGTATTGCCGAACAGACCTACGTTTTTAAACAACAGTTGGATTGGGCGCTTGAATATCATTTGCCAGTCATTATACATGTCAGGGATTCGTTCAGGGAAAGCATGGATGCCTTAAAACCTTACCAAAACAGCGGATTGACAGGTGTTTTCCATAGTTTTACAGGAACACCGGAAGAGGCAAAGGAGATACTTGCATTCGGAGGCTTCAGATTGGGAATCAATGGCATAGTAACCTTTAAGAATTCAGGGCTGGCAGCAGTAGTTGAAAACATTGAACTGAAGCATCTGCTTCTTGAAACAGATTCGCCTTACCTTACTCCGGTCCCTTACCGGGGAAAACGAAATGAAAGCAGTTATGTAAGTCTGGTTTGTGCGAAACTGGCTGCCATATATCAGGTGTCTGTCGATGAGATTGACAAAGTAACAACAGCAAATGCTCTGGAGCTTTTTTCGAAACTTGTTTTAGAGCCATGAGAGAGGAATAAAGATTAAAGAACAAAGATTAAAGATTAAAGATTAAAGAACAAAGAGCAGAGAAACAGGAAACAGGAATCAGGAATCAGGAACCAGAAATAAAGAATAAAGATGGTATGTTTTCAATAACAGACTTTTACAGATATCGATGAAAGTATAAAACTGATTGAAACTGATTGACACAGAAAGATTCATATCCGATCAGGTAAAATTGCTTTATATTAGGAAATTTTGATTAACTTTGCACTGCAAACGGAGAGGTGCTCGAGTGGTTGAAGAGGTACGCTTGGAAAGCGTATGTACTCCTAAAGGGTACCGGGGGTTCGAATCCCTTCCTCTCCGCAAAGTACAAAAAAGAGACCTATACGGGTCTCTTTTTTTATGCCCGTATTTCAACCATCCGACCGTCATTTAAATAGTCAAATGTCAGATAATCAGTATAATTTAATTGAATCTG